>Ga0187858_10000003_pt1 | contig 269414 bp, 234 predicted proteins | sample June2016WEW_8_15_FD_133015 | JGI IMG/M metagenome (GOLD analysis project Ga0187858, IMG submission 133015) | Peatland microbial communities from SPRUCE experiment site at the Marcell Experimental Forest, Minnesota, USA - June2016WEW_8_150 | ecosystem: Environmental > Terrestrial > Soil >...
CGTAGCCGGCCTCCCGGGCCAGCGCGGCGAGTATCTCGTCGATGAGTTGGGGTCCGCGGTACGCGAAGCCCGTATAAATTTGCAGCAGATTTGCGCCGGCTCGTATCGTCGCCAAGGCGTTGTACGCGCTGACGATGCCGCCGACGCCGATGATCGGAAACTTCCCGCCCAGCGCATCGCGCAGCCGCGCAATCACCGAGATCGACATCGCATGCAGCGGCTCGCCGCTGAGGCCGCCCAACTGGTTCGGCGGCAATTGCGCCTCGTAGCGGCGCAAATTCGTCGACGTGTTGGTGGCGATTACTCCGTCGACCTGCAGCGCGCGCAAATTCGAGGCGAGTGTCGAGATTTGGTCTGTATCGAGATCCGGCGCTATTTTGACGAGCAGCCGCACGCGCTTGCCGAAACCGCGGCTCAATTCTTCACGCGCAGCCTGCAGCGCGCCCACGATTCGCTCCAGCGCGTCCCCGCCTTGAAGCTCCCGGAGTCTCTCGGTGTTCGGCGACGAGACATTGATGGCAATGTAATCCGCGTGCGCGTAGACCTTGCGCATGCAGGCCAGATAATCCTCGCTGGCATTCTCGATCGGCGTATCGAAGTTCTTGCCGATGCTGACGCCGCGAATCCCCGGATACTTGCTGCGGACCAATTGCGCGACGAGGTGATCGACGCCTTTGTTGTTGAATCCCATGCGGTTGACGATTGCATTGGCCGAACGGAGTCTGAACATGCGCGGCTTCGGATTGCCGGGCTGCGGCCGAGGCGTGACGGTTCCAAGCTCGATATGACTGAATCCGAGCGCGCCGAGCGCATCCAGATAATCGCCGTTCTTGTCAAAACCGGCGGCTAAACCCAGGGGATGCGCAAACGAGAGCCCGAAGCAGCGCACGCCCAATCCTGCCGCGATCGGCGGGGCGCGCCAACAGGGGCTCATGGTTTTCAGGCCGGCCAGGGCGAGGTGATGCGCCAGCTCCGGATCCAGGCGCGTCAGAATCGGCATCGAGGCGCGCGCGAGCGCGGCTGTCCCGCGCCATTTCATGCCGCCGCATGCGCTGGCAGCACAGTTTCAACTACTGCGGCGAGCGCGGTTCCCAGTACGGCGTGCTGATCGGCATCGAGATGAATGCCGTCGATCGCACTGGCCGGCGTTACCGTGCCCGCGTCGAAGAAGTGGCTGCCGAGGTCCTTGGCGATTTCCCGGTAGGCGCCGGCGAGTCCGGCGGATTTCGCGGCCGCATTGGCGAATTTGCGCGCAAGCGGGCCGCGTGGAGTGTCGATCGGCGGGGGTGCCACGACCAAGATCGGCGGTACGGGCATGCCGGGTTCGATCGGCGCCTGGCGAATCGCGCCGATCAAAGTCGCGATTCCCTGCGCCGAGTGCCATATGTCGTGCGGATGCATGGATTGAAAGTCGTTCGTCCCGAGCATCAGGATGACGAGCGCCAACGGTGAGTGAATCTCGATGCGCTGCGCGAGGCCCGTGAGGCCGTTGCGGCCGGGCTTGAACGGGTCCTCCCACACGGTGCGCCGGCCGTTGAGGCAGTCCTCGATGACCCGCACGCGAGGCGCATGCCGGTTCAGCTTCAATTCAAGCACCCCCGGCCATCGCTGCTCGAATGGAAGCCGATTGCGTGTGGTGGGCACGATCCCCCAGGACAGCGAATCCGAGTAGACGAGTACTTGATGCATGGTGCGACTACGTTACGCGCGCCATTCGAGCGGAGCAATATGGGCGGGCGCGAACACGCTGCAAAGGCCTTAGCGGTTCGCGAAATCCAGTCGCCAGGCGCCGGTCGAGGTCGACAGCTTGGCGATGCCGCCGTAATCCAGATGAAAACGCAGCGAGGAATCGACGGGCAATTCCAACGCAATCGTGATCAAGGCGCGCAGCGGTCCCGCCGTCGCGACGATGACCAGGCAGTCCGTTTCGATCTGCAGCAGCGCCTCCCACGCGGCGCCGACGCGCGCATAGAGTGCCGCGTAGGTCTCACCGCCGGGCGCCGATTGGTTCCACACGTCTCTCGCCCAGACATCGGTCTGTATGCGGGGAATGTCGGACCACAGGCGTCCTTCCCACTGCCCGAAGTCGAGCTCTTGCAGCCTCGCGTCGACGCGAAGCGGCGAGCCGAGCGCCGCGGCCAAGTACTCGGCCAAGCGCACGCAGCGCTTTGCATCGGCCGTCACGATCGGCGCTTGCTTGGGGAGTTGCGGCGCGAGGCGTTTGGCCACGCTCGCGCAGTCCGCCGCAGGTTCAATGTTCAGGCGACCATAACAAAGTCCGGCCGAATTCTCGGGCTGTGTATGCCGAATTAAATATACGTCCACGCTGCAAGTGCTCCCAGATAGAAGCTTACCTCAGTAAGCTGCTGCGTCGCTCCCAGATAATCCCCCGTGTACTCGCCCAGGACTTTCTTGACGTACGGGACGAAGCCGATACGCATGACGATCGCGGCGGCGAGTCCAATCAGGCCGGGCGTACCCATTAGCGTCGCCGGCAGGAAGCCGGTTGCTAAGGCAAAGCACAATTCGCCGATCGACATCCGCGGGGGCGGCGTTTTGCGATCGAGGCGAGCCGGCGATTGAATTGCAATTGCGGAGACCACCAGCGCCCGGCTCGACGCGTGTGCCGCGATCATGATCACTCCGAGGCCGACGTTCGCCGGAATCGCGAACGCGAAGTTGGCGGCCGACAACGCCATCAAAGCGTTGTACTTGGTCAGCAAGAACAATACGACGACCAGCATCCCGAAGCTACCGAGCCGGGTCGCGCCCTTGGAATTCGGCGCGGCTTCCGTGGGCTTGGGCTGGCTCAGCAACGCGCAGGTGTCGGCGAGCCCCAGTTCGTGTATGCCGCCCGTCATCAGCATGGCCGCGAGCATCGACAAAACCACTGCGACGCTGGTGGGCCAAAACTCAGCGGCGCCCCAATAGACGGCTCCGCCGATGAGCCCGACGACCGCGCCGACCAGCGGTAAAAAGCGCGCTGCCGAATCGACACGAGTCTCGCCGAGAATGACCCATCGCGGCACGGGAATGCGCGTGAAGTACCGCAGCGCCAGCAGGAACAGGCGCCACTGCGCGATCATGCGCGCTTGCGCCGCGACGATTGGACCAAGGGCATTACCGGCGTCTGTGCCAGGGCGGCCCGCAAATAACTGCCGGTATGCGAATCGAGGTTCGCGGCAATGCTTTCCGGCGTGCCGGTGGCGACGATGCACCCGCCGCCGTCGCCCCCCTCGGGTCCGAGATCGACGACCCAGTCGGCGGTCTTGATCACGTCCAGATTGTGCTCGATGACGATGACGGTATTGCCTTCGTCGCGCAGCCGATGCAGCACGGTCAGCAACAATGCGATATCGGCAAAATGCAGCCCGGTCGTCGGTTCGTCGAGGATATAGAGCGTGCGCCCGGTTGCCCTCTTAGAGAGTTCTTTGGCGAGTTTGACGCGCTGCGCCTCTCCGCCCGACAGTGTCGTCGCGCTTTGGCCGAGACGCACATAGGACAGCCCCACGTCGAGCAGCGTTTGCAGTTTGGGCTGCACGGTCGGCACCGCAGCAAAGAACGGCAATGCCTCCTCGATGGTCATTTCCAGCACTTCCTGGATATTCTTGCCTTTGAAGCGAATTTCGAGCGTCTCGCGGTTGTAGCGTTTTGCCTTGCAGACATCGCAGGGCACATAGACGTCGGCGAGAAAATGCATCTCGACCTTGATGACGCCGTCGCCTTGGCAGGCCTCGCAGCGTCCGCCCTTGACGTTGAAGCTGAACCGTCCCGCCTGGTAGCCGCGCGCACGCGATTCCGGCACATTCGAAAAAATCTCGCGGATCGGCGCGAACAGTCCCGTATAGGTCGCGGGGTTGGAGCGCGGCGTGCGGCCGATCGGGGTTTGATCGATTTCGATGACTCGGTCGATGTAGTCGAGTCCCTCGATGCGGTCGAAATGCGCGGTGCCTGCGGAAGCGTGATTGAGCTGGGTCGCCACCGCGCGAAACAGCGTGTCGTTGACCAGGGTGGACTTGCCGGACCCCGATACGCCGGTGACGCAAGTCATGAGCCCCAATGGAAATTCGGCGGTGACGTTTTTCAAATTATTGGCCGTCGCGCCCGTGATGCGCAGCAGGCGTCTTGGATCCACGGCGCGCCGCGTACTCGGGATTTCGATGCGCCGGCGCCCGCTCAAGTACTGGCCCGTGATCGAATCGGGATGAGCCGCGACTTCGTCCGCGGTCCCTTGGGCGACGACATTGCCGCCATGCACGCCCGCGCCGGGTCCCAAATCGACGACGTAATCGGCTTGGCGTATTGCATCCTCATCGTGCTCGACGACGATCACGGTATTACCGAGATCGCGCAGATTGACGAGCGTGTCGAGCAGCCGTTGATTGTCGCGCTGGTGCAAACCGATCGACGGCTCATCGAGGATGTACATGACACCGACCAGCCCCGAACCGATTTGGCTCGCGAGCCGGATGCGCTGCGCCTCGCCGCCCGACAAGGTGTCCGCGCTGCGATCTAGCGTCAGATAGGCTAAACCGACATTCGACAGGAAACCGAGCCGATCGCCGATCTCCTTGACGATCTTGACGGCGATCTCGCCGCGCCACCCGGCGAGCTCGAGTTTGCCAAAAAATTCGATCGCCCGCGCGACCGACAATGACGAGACCTCGGGCAAGCTCTTGCCGTCGACGAATACGTTTCTTGCGGCTCGGTTCAGTCGCGTTCCAAGACACTCCGGACAGGCGCGTGATGAGCGGTATTTGGCGATTTCTTCGCGCACCGTGACCGATTCGGTTTCCTTATAGCGGCGCTCGAGATTGTTGACGATTCCCTCGAACGCGTGCTTGCGCTTGACCGTGCCGCCCTTACCGTCGAAATATTTGAACTCGATCTGCTCGTCACCGCTGCCGAACAGCACCAGATTCTGAATGTCCGCGCCGAGGCTCTCGAACGGCGCCTCGATATCGAACTTGGTGTGGCGCGCGAGAGATTGAATCAGCTGAAAATAATAGGCGTTGCGCCGGTCCCAGCCGCGCACCGCGCCGCCTGCCAGCGACAAGTGCGGATTGCCGACGATCTTGGCCGGATCGAAAAAGTCCTGTGTGCCCAGCCCGTCGCAGGTCGGGCAGGCGCCGGCCGGACCATTGAACGAGAACAAGCGCGGTTCGAGCTCGCTGAGCGAATAGTTGCAGATCGGACACGCGAACTTGTCGGAAAACACCAGTTCGGCGCGGTCGGGATCGTCCATGTAAGCGACGCGGGCGACTCCCTGGCCGAGCCGCAGCGCGGTCTCGAACGACTCCGCCAGGCGTTGTCCCAGGTCGGCGCGCACCTTGAAACGGTCGACGATCGCCTCGACGGTGTGTTTACGGCGCACATCAAGCTTCGGCGCCTGATCGAGTTCCATGACTTTTCCGTCGATGCGCGCGCGCAGAAATCCGCCTGCCTGCAGTTCTTCGATGATCTCCGCATGCTCGCCCTTGCGTTCCGAGACCGCGGGGGCGAGCAGCATCAGCGCAGTGCCCTCGGGCGTGCTCAAGACGGCGTCCACCATCTGGCTCACCGTTTGCGCGGCCAGATCGATGTGATGGTCTGGGCAGCGCGGTGTGCCGGCGCGCGCATAGAGGAGCCGCAGGTAGTCGTGGACTTCGGTTACGGTGCCGACCGTCGAGCGCGGATTGTGGGAGGTCGATTTCTGTTCGATCGAAATGGCCGGAGAGAGTCCTTCGATCGTGTCGATATCCGGCTTTTCCATCATCGACAGGAATTGCCGCGCGTACGTCGACAGCGACTCGACGTAGCGGCGCTGGCCCTCGGCATAGATCGTGTCGAACGCCAGCGACGACTTTCCCGAGCCGGATAGGCCGGTGAACACGATGAGTTTGTCGCGCGGCAAATCCAGGTCGATATTCTTCAGATTGTGCGTCCGGGCGCCCCGGATACGAATATATTGCATGTAACCGATTACTATACGCGGGAGGTCAAGCGACGGTAAAACCCCGGCGCCCCGCGCCCAACGCGCCGACACCCGGAACCGAATGGCGCGCGCGCGTTTTTGGGTTAACGCGGCGGCTAAGGTGCATCTTGGGGGCGGGCGGCCCGTGTACAATGGGCGCCTCAACGAGATCGGGGGTTCTTCATGTCGCGCGGCGTCAACAAGGTTATTTTGGTCGGCAATCTCGGCGCGGATCCGGAAACTCGCTCGATGCCGAGCGGCATGACCGTCACCAACATTCGCATAGCCACCAGCGAGTCCTGGAAGGACAAGTCCTCCGGAGCCCAGCAGGAGCGCACCGAATGGCATAGCATCGCGCTGTTTGGCCGCTTGGGCGAGATTGCAGCGGAGTATTTGCGCAAGGGCTCTCAAGTGTTTGTCGAGGGCAAACTGCGAACCCGCAAATGGCAAGATAAGCAGGGCAACGACCGCTATACGACCGAAATCATCGCCGACAACATGCAGATGTTGGGTGCGCGTGGTGGCGCGCCGGGCGGCGCCGAGCGTGCCGGCGCAGCAAGTGCTGCGCCGCCGCGGGACGACTACGACCAATCGGCCGCGCCTGCCGGGGCGGCATCCGGATCGGGCAAAGAGGACTTCGACGACGATATTCCGTTTTAGAGTAGGCGTCCGATTGGCCGAGGCCTGTGAGATACCGACATCGTGTGCTGACGCTGCTGGCCACGCTGTCGGTCATTACCTATCTCGATCGCGTCTGTATTTCCGTGGCCGGTCCCCGGATTCAAAATGAGCTCCATCTGAGTCCGCAAGATTGGGGCCTAGTCACGGGCGCATTCGCAATCGCCTATGCGCTGTTTGAAATTCCCGGCGGATACCTTGGCGATCGATTCGGCGCACGCGCGATGCTGACCAGAATCGTATTGTGGTGGTCCGCATTTACGACGCTGACCGGCTTCGCGTTCAAGCTGTGGCCCTTGATCATTTTCCGGTTTTTGTTCGGCGCGGGCGAAGCGGGCGCCTACCCCACCGCGTCCACGAGCGTTTTCCGGTGGTTTCCCGAGGCCGAGCGCGGCCGCGCGTTCGGCGTGATTTTTCTATCGAGCCAGCTTGGAGGCGCAATCGCGCCGCTTCTGATCGTGCCCATCCAAATGCGTTTCGGCTGGCGTATGTCGTTTTACCTATTCGGGGTGCTGGGCGTCGTTTGGTCCGCCGGCTGGTGGCGCTGGTATCGCAATCGACCCGAGGAGAAGACCGGAGTCACCGATTGGGAGCTCGCGGAAATCGGACCTCCCGCAGTCGCATCGGCGCATGTGTTCCCCTGGAAAATCATCGCCGCCAACCGCAGCGTGTGGACGATCATGGGCGCCACGTTTGCGTTTCTTTATTCCTATTATTTTTTCTTGTTCTGGCTTCCAACCTACCTATTGCGCGCACGCGGATTCTCCGAGGCCGAGACACAGCTGTCTGCGCTGCCGTTCCTGCTCGGCGCATTGGCCAATGCGGCCGGAGGCCATGCGCGCGACGCGGCAGTACGACGCTTCGGCCTAAAGTGGGGCCCGCGAGCCGTGAGTGTCGCGGGGCTCGTCGTCGCGTCCGCGTCGGTGCTTGCCGCATGGATCAGCGTGAACAAATACCTGGCGCTCGCCTGGCTCGCGCTCTGTTATGGGGGCATCACGTTTCAACAGCCGAATACCTGGGCCATTTGCGTCGACATTGGCAAGCGCTACGCCGGGGCCGTCGCCGGCTGCATGAACACGGCGGGCTCAATCGGCGGCATCGGTTCGTCGCTATTCATCGGATATCTGGTCGAGCGCACCGGAAACTACGATGCCGTGTTGCTGTCGATGGCGGGCACGCTGTTGCTCGGCGCCGGGCTTTGCCTCCGGACCGACGCAACGGAAACGCTGGAATCAACGGACTCGTGAGACCGGGCAGGCCCGGCCTGGTCGTCGCCCGCCGCTCATTGGCTCACGAGTTTTTGGCCTGTATAGGGGTTGTAGTCGTATCGCTCCGGAAATTCCTCGCCAGTTACGGGATCGATTTTCCTGCGCTGCACCGGTACAGGGGCCGCGGCCGGCGCACGGACCGGGGCTACGGCGGCCGCGGCTGGGGGCAGGACGGCGGCTGCAGCCGCCGGCGGGGCCGCTACCGGCGCTGCCGGCGAGGCCGCTACCGGCGCTGCCGGCGAGGCTGCGACCGGTGCTGCCGGCGAGGCTGCGACCGGTGCTGCCGCCAGGGTCACGGGCGGGGCGCGCACAGGGACCGCAGGAGCCCAGACCGGCAGCTGCCATTGAAAGCGCTTGCGATAGAGCGTGTATTCGAAGCTGCCGGGCATCGTCGGATCGGGTGGATGCATGCCGGGCATTGGGCGGTACAGCGCGAACTCGATGCCGCCCCCATTGCGACCCAGAATGGCCGACAGCGTGGGCTTGATGACGTCCAGGGCGGACTGGGCCGCCGCGTCATTTTGATCGGCGGGCGCCGCCGTAATCGTCTGTTCATCGACGACCAGGCGGGAGTGGCGCAAGAGGTCCGCTTTGTCGTGCAAGTCAACGAGACTGTGTTCACCTACCTGTGCGCGGGAAAACGCGAACACGAGGTACGGCTCCAGCGCCCGCAGCATCTGATCGGCGTCGGCCTCGCTGATGCTCGGATTGCCTCGAATGATTGACTGAGAAAGCCCCTGCGGCAGCCACCAAACCATGTAGAACTGCCCGGCGTCGTTGGCCAGACGCAGCGTCTGGCGCGCCAGTGCCTTGGTTTCGACGCTGATGGCATCGTCGGCGTGCGCCGCACCGGTCGGTAGTCCGAGAAGCGCGAGTGCGACGACCAGCACGACCGCCGCCCCGCGGCACGCAGGCATCATGCTTGCGCGAATCCTTGATCGCTGAACCATCGCTTGCTCCCCAGTCGCGAAATCGTTCTTGAGTATAGTGGCTTTATTCGTCGGGCAGTTGCTGACCAGGAAACAGCGCGTCGCTGAAGCCGAATTGGGTCATATCGCGGATGCGTTGCGGATAAAGGATGCCGTCCAGATGATCCACCTCGTGCTGCACGACCCGGGCGTGGAAATCCCGCACCGTGCGATCAATGCTCTGGCCCGCGGCATCGAAGCCGGTATAGCGCAAGTGGCGATAGCGCGGCACGACGCCACGCAGGCCCGGTACCGATAGGCAGCCTTCCCACGCTTCGTCTTGCTCGGCTCCGAGTGCCGTGAGCTGCGGATTGATGAGCACCGTAAACGGCACGAGCTCGGCATCCGGATATCGCGGGTTTTGCTCGATGCCGAAAATGACGACTCGCAGGCCTACGCCGATTTGCGGTGCAGCAAGTCCGGCGCCCTGCAGATGACGCATGGTGTCCTGCATATCGATGAGCAGGTTTTCGAGTTCCGGCGTGCCAAACGCGGTCACGGGCTCGCTCAAGGCGAGCAGCCGGGGATCGCCCATCCGGAGAACTTCGCGTATTGCCATGGTTCCGGTTATCTTATCGGCCTTTTCCACGTGAGCCTATGCCTGGTCTTTTATACATAAAAACGTTCGGCTGCCAAATGAACGAGTACGATTCCGACAAGATGCGGGACGTCCTCGAAGCCGCGCATGGCATGGCTCTGACCGATGACCCGGCGTCAGCGGATGTTTTGCTCGTGAACACGTGCTCGGTACGCGAAAAGGCGCAGGAGAAGGTGTTCTCGCTGCTGGGGCAGTGGCGCTTGCTGAAGCTCGAGCGGCCGCAGCTCGTGATCGGCGTCGGCGGATGCGTCGCGAGCCAGGAAGGCGAGGGCATCACCTCGCGGGCGCCCTTCGTCGATCTGGTCTTCGGCCCGCAAACCCTGCACCGCTTGCCCGAGATGATCCGCGGCCTGAAGGAAACCGGTCGGTCGCAGATCGACATCAGTTTTCCCGAGATCGAAAAATTCGACCGTTTACCCGACGCGCGAGCGAGCGGGGCGACGGCATTCGTGTCGATCATGGAGGGTTGCAGCAAATATTGTAGCTTCTGCGTCGTCCCCTACACGCGCGGCGAGGAGGTCAGCCGGCCATTCGAGCAGGTGTTGCAGGAGGTCCGGCAGCTCGCGATCCAGGGCGTGCGCGAAATCACGCTGCTCGGGCAAAACGTCAATGCGTACGCCGGGCCGATGGCCGACGGCACGCTCGCGGATCTCGCCACCTTGATTCACTGCGTCGCGACCGTCGACGGCGTCGAGCGCATCCGCTTCACGACTTCGCATCCGCTCGAATTCAACGACAGTCTGATCGAAGCCTACGCCAACGTGCCGAAGCTCAATAATTTCTTGCATTTGCCGGTGCAAAGCGGTTCCGATCGTATTTTGGCTGCAATGAAGCGCGGCCATACTGTGCTCGAATACAAGCAAAAAATACGGCGGCTCAAGGCGGTGCGACCCGACATTTGCATTTCCACGGATATCATCGTCGGCTTTCCCGGCGAGACCGACGCCGACTTCGCGGCGACGATGAACTTGGTCGCTGAAATCGGGTTCGATCAATCGTTTACTTTTCTCTACAGCCGTCGGCCAGGTACGCCGGCCGCGGCCTTGACCGAGGAGGTGCCGCACGAGGTCAAGCAACAGCGCCTGTACTTGCTGCAGCAGCGGCTCAACGCCCAAGCGCGCGCCATTTCCGAATCGATGGTGGGAAGCACGCAGCGCGTGCTCGTCGAGCGGCCCGCCAAGCGCAATCCACAGCAGATCGCGGGACGCACCGACAATAATCGCTGGGTCAATTTCGACGGCCCCGCCGCAGATTCGAGCCATGGACCGCATGCTCTCATCAACCGCTTTGCCGACGTGATCATCACCGAGGCCATGCCCAATTCCCTGCGCGGACGACTCGTCGCAGAACAGCCAACGTGAGTTCGGTCCCGTCTACCCGCGACGTCTTCCTCGATCCCTCGGATAACGTGCGTCTCGTCGAATTATGCGGCCCGCTCGACGAGCATTTGCGTCTGATCGAAACACGACTCGGCGTCGAAATCAGACGGCGCGGCAATCGCTTCCAGATCGTCGGACCCGCGCTTCAGGCGAAGCACGCCGAAGTGGTTCTGCAAAGCTTGTATGCGCGCGCGCAACGCGAGCCCGTGGACGGCGAGCGCGTGCACATCGCGCTGCAGGAGATGGGCATGGAGGGCAGTCCGGCCGACACCGGCGCCCCTGATGCACCCGACGAACTCAAAGTCCGCACGACGCGCGGCGCGGTGCGGGCGCGCGGCGCCAATCAGACCGAATACCTCGTCAATGTGCGCACGCACGATTTAACCTTTGGAATCGGCCCCGCTGGCACCGGCAAGACCTATCTTGCGGTCGCCTGCGCGGTCGAGGCGCTGCAGTCCGAGAAAGTGCGGCGCATCGTATTGGTGCGTCCCGCGGTGGAGGCCGGCGAGCGCCTGGGATTCCTGCCGGGTGACCTTTCGCAGAAAGTCGATCCCTATCTGCGCCCCATGTACGACGCACTCTATGAAATGATGGGTTTCGAGCGCGTCGCCAAGCTCATTGAGCGCAACGTCATCGAGGTGGCGCCGCTGGCCTTCATGCGCGGCCGCTCGCTCAACGACTCGTTCGTGATTCTCGACGAGGCTCAAAACACGACGAATGAGCAGATGAAGATGTTTCTGACGCGTATCGGCTTCGGATCCAAGGCGGTCGTCACCGGCGATATCACGCAAGTCGATTTGCCGAGCGCGAAACAATCGGGATTGCGCACGGTCATCGATATATTGCGCGGGGTTCGCGGCATTGCCTTTACCATGTTCACTTCGCGCGATGTCGTTCGCCACCCGCTGGTGCAGAGAATCGTGCAGGCCTACGAGGCCAATACTCCCGACCAAAACACGTGAAGCCGGCCCCGGACAGGCTGGTGCTGGATCTGACCTATGCGGCGCGACGTCCTTGGGTGCCGCGCCGCGCGCAGTTCCAGCAATGGGCCGCCGCCGCGTTCGCGGGCCGGGCGCAATCCGTGGTGCTCGGCGTCAGCGTCGTGGGCACGGCCCGCAGCCGCAGACTCAATGCGCGCTACCGCGGCAAGGACAAGCCGACCAACGTGCTGTCGTTTGGCGGTGCGGGCCGCATTCCCGATGGGCGGAATTTCGTCGGCGAACTCGTCATCTGCGCGCCCGTCGTCGAGCGCGAGGCACGCGCGCAGCGCAAAACGCGCGAGCAACACTGGGCCCACATGACCGTCCATGGCGTCTTGCATCTGCTCGGCTTCGATCATGAAGACGCTGCCGACGCCCGCAAAATGGCCAAGATGGAAGTTCAAATCCTTGATCGGCTTGGATTTTCGAACCCCTATGCGTGATCGAGTATCCTGACGGCTTATGTCTGAACAGCCACAAGGCGGCACCGGCCGCTGGTTAAAGCGATTTACCAAGTCGATGTCCGGGGAGCCTCGCGATCTCGCCGAGCTCATCGAGGTGCTGCGGGCGGCGAGCGAGCGCGGTCTGTTCGACGGCGATGCGCTGGTCATGCTCGAGGGCGTTCTGTCGGTCGCCGACATGCAGGTGCGCGACATCATGGTACCGCGATCGCAGATGGTGTTCGTCGAGCGCGACGAATCGCCGGACCGGCTCGTCGCGCTGGTCGTCGAGTCGGGGCATTCTCGATTTCCGGTCATCGGCGAGGACCGCGATCAGATCCTCGGCATTTTGCTCGCCAAGGATTTGTTGCGCTTGCAGGCCGCCGGTGACGAGTCGTTCGAGATTCGTGAATACATGCGGCCCGTCGTGTTCGTGCCGGAGAGCAAGCGGCTCAACGTTCTGCTCAAAGAATTCAGGCGCAGCCACAATCATATTGCGATTGTCGTCGACGAGTACGGCGGCGTCTGCGGCTTGGTGACGATCGAAGATGTCATCGAGCAGATCGTCGGCGAGATCGACGACGAGCACGACGTCGAAGACGATCAGATGATCCGCAAGGAAGGCCCGCGCGAGTTCACGGTGAACGCGCTGACATCCATCGCGGATTTCAATCGCTACTTCGGCACCGAATTTTCCGATGAGGAGTTCGATACGATCAGCGGTCTGCTGATGCACGAATTCGGCCGTTTGCCGCGTCGCGGCGAGAATATCAAGATCGGTGAATTGGAGTGTCGGATCGTCCGCGCCGATCGGCGCCGCATCGATATGTTGCGTGTCTTCACGCCGACCGATATCGACGCTCCACGACACGACGAGTCTGGTTCTTGAGAGCAAACGCGCGCGGCATCTGGGCCGCGTTGCATGCTCACATCCTAGGGCGTTTATTGTTCGCGTTCGCGATCGGTGCGGCGCTCAATCTCGCCTTTGCGCCATTCGATTGGTGGCCCATCGGATTTCTCGCGCCCGCGGCGTTGTTCGGACTGATCCGCGGCCTGCCGCCGCGCCGCGCCGCTGCGGCCGGCGCGGCATTTGGCGTAGGCCTATTCGCGGTCGGCACCTATTGGCTCTACACCTGCATCCACGGCTTCGGATTGGTGCCCATCTGGTTGACTCTGTTCCTGCAGGCTGCGCTGGTCGCGATCATGGCGAGCTATTGCATGCTGCTCTGCTTTCTGGCCAACCGGTTTTGGCTCAAGGGGGGAGCAGCGCGCGATTGGCTCGCGCTGCCCGCGCTCTGGGTGTTGTTTGAGTGGTTGCGGGGTTGGCTGTTCAGCGGATTTCCGTGGCTGTCGATCGGCTATGCTTTCATCGATTCGCCGCTGGCGGGGTGGGCGCCACTGCTGGGTGTTTATGGCATCACCTGGGCCGCGGGCTACGCGGCCGTCGCCGTCAACGTGCTGTTATGGCCCGGCTCGGGCACCTCGCAGCGTCTGGCGGCCTTGGGGGCGCTCTGCGCGCTATTCATCGCCCCGAGCCTGGCCTCGCGCGTCGAATGGACACATCCGGTCGGGCCCGCATTCCCGGTCGCTGCGGTGCAAGCTGCGATCCCCCAGGATCAAAAATGGCAGGAAAGCAATCGCGAAGCGACGATCGCGAGGTACTCCGAATTGACGGATCAGGCCTGGGGCGCCCGCCTGATCGTGTGGCCGGAGGCGGCGCTACCGGTGCTCGCCAACAACATTCAAGACTACCTGCAGTCGCTACAGGTCGCGGGTCGCCGCCACGATGCGGACTTTGCGATCGGACTCGTGAAATACGAATCCGCGACGCAGCAATATTTCAATGGGCTGCTGGTGCTCAGCCAGGCCGGCGGCGGCTGGTATTTCAAGCGGCATCTGGTGCCGTTCGGCGAATATTTTCCGGTGCCGGCGTTCGTTCGGACCTGGATGCGCCTGATGAGTTTGCCGTTTGACGATTTGACGGCGGGCGCGGAGAACCAATCCGTGCTGAGCGCCGCGGGACAGAAACTCGGTCTGACCATTTGCTACGAGGATGCCTATGGTAGCCATCAGCTGCAGGTATTGCGCCAGGCGACGCTGCTCATCAACGTCACGAACAATGCCTGGTACGGCGACTCCAGTGCGCCTCACCAACATCTGCAAATCTCGCGCTTGCGCGCGCTCGAGGCCGGCCGCTACCTGATCCGGGCCGCGAACGACGGCATCACCGCGCTGATTGGCCCCAAGGGCCAGATCGTCGCGCGCCTGCCGCAATTTCAGGAAGCGGTGTTGCACGGCGAGGTGCAGCCCATGAGTGGACTGACGCCCTACGCGCGCTGCGGAAATTATCCGGTGATTGGCGGAGCCTGCCTGTCGTTGGCCTGGGCCGGTTGGCGCCGCCGTCGCACGCCTTGAGCGGCACCTCCCTCAGGCGGTCGTGTTGACCGTGCCGCCCAATGCGCTGACCGAACTGCTGCCGTTGTTCTGCAGGTCATCCAGCAGGTTCGTCAAGAACGACTGCAATGCCGCTGTTCCCGACGTCGCCGAGCTCGTCGCCGCGGCGCCCGCGGTGGAGGTGGTTGCGGCGCCGGTCGCGCTGGTCGCGGTGGTGCTCGACGCGGGCGTCGTGGCGGACGTGTTGCCGCCCAAGGCGCTGATCAGCTGCGTGAAGGCGCTGTTGAGCGTCGAAATCGCGTTTGACGACAAATTTGAGCCGCTCGTGCTCGTCAGAATTTGACTGTTGGCGAGGTCCTTCACCAGCGCCTGCAGGGCGCCGATAAAGCCCTGTTGAGCGTATTGGTTCGCGGTGCTGCTGTTCGTAGCGCTCGAGGGCGACGTCGTTGAGGCTGAATCGCTGCCGCTCGAGGCAGTCGGCGAGGTCACGGGCGTCGCCGTGACGGGTGCGGAAGTGACGGGCGTCGTCGTGACAGGGGCGGCCGTTACCGGCACGGTCGTGACCGGTGCCGTCGCGACTGGCGCGGACGCGACCGGTATCGTCGCAACGGGCGTCGCCGTGACGGGTGCGGTCGTGACAGGGGCGGTGACAGCAGGTTGCGCTGAGCGCCACCCATTCGAGTAGGCGCCGTTGCCGCCGCCCTGGTTGGGCTGGCTGGCCTGTCGCAGCGCACTAAATAAGTCGTGCAGGAACGCATGTAGATCTTGGGCGATGTTCGCACCCGACGTGGTGCTGCTCGTTGCCGCCGTGCCGGTGCTTGAGCCAGAACCTGCGGCTGCCCCTGCGGTGGCAGCCGCGCTAGCGGTCGCTGTGCTCGCCGTGGTCGCGGCAGCCGTCGCCGCCGTGCTTGCGCTGCCGTTGGATTGGGAAACCGCCTGGGTCAGCGCTTGCAGCAGTGCCGTGAACAGGCTGTTGCTGCCATTGCTGCTGCTTGCTCCAGCTGCGCCCGTCGGCCCCGAGTAGCCGTGATCGCCGCCGCCATGGTGGCCTCTGCGGCCTGTCGGGCGAACTTGGTCGACGATCGACGAGAGGTTGAACCCTTGGCTGGGTCCCGACACGGCGCTATTTGACATAATGTTTCCCAAGTTCCGATATAAGTGAAACGCGTGTCGGCAGGCTCCGAAGAATCTTTAGCAATCACGCAAACGCGGTTGGCACAGAACCTGCTCTACCTGGTTGGAACATCGATCTAAGAGCCCCTGGAGACGCCAGGGTTGAATGCAAAGAGGCCGGCAATGCCGAATTTAGGCGGTTTCATCGAGATCGGGCTGGAGTTCGCGGCCACCGCGGCGGCAATGGCTGGCCAGGTTTGCCGCCGCCGGCGGCAATCGTTTGCCGCCTGCTCTTCGCGGCAGAGGCGCGGGCACTTGCAATCTGGCAGCGAATTTTTTCTTTAAGGAGTCATCATGTCGTTACTCGGAATTTCTTCGCCCGCATCCCATTCGGCGGCGCTTCAGCAAGTCAATTTCCTCGGTCGCTCGCATAGGAAACCGTCGCCGGGAGACAGCGAAGGCAACGTGGGCGGCATTGGCCAGCTTCCAACCGGGGCCGGCCAAAATCTTCTGAGCAACGCGCTGCAAGCCCTCGAACAGGCGGTCGGCACTCAAGCGGCCAGCGCGACTTCCGCTGCGGGCATCGCAACCGGCGCCACTAACGCAGTGACCGCCACGGGCACAGCGGGCGCCTCGACCGGCGCGTCCGCATCCACGACGAGTCCGCTCGCCTCCTCCACCGTGAAGCAGGATCTACAAGCATTCTTGCATTCCTTGTTCCAAGCCTTGAAGCAGGACGGTTTGGGCGGCAGCGCCGGCGCCAACTCGGCCGGCACGGCCGCTCCCGCGGCGAGCCCGGCGTCGAGCGCCGTATCCGGCGCCGCTGCCGGCGCCGCGGCTGGTGCGACGACCGCGAGCACCGGCATCAGCCAATATGCCGGCAGTCTTCAGTCTTCGCTGCAGACGCTGATCCAGCAGTTAGGATCGAATGGCGCGACGACTCCCGCAACCGCGCAGCTGACGACCGCGTTCCACAATTTGATGCAAGGCCTGAGCGGCGGCAGCGCCACGCCTAGCGCCGCAGGCACGGCCGCTACCACGAGTACCGCCGCGTCGAATACCGAACTGCAAAATTTCCTGAGCAATTTCATGCAGAATCTGCAACATAACGGCATGCAAACGCCGGGCTTGCTGGGCAGCAATGTGAACGCCAACGTGTAATACGAACGTCGCCGCGTAGCCAGAATGCCCGGGTCCATAGCCCGGGAGAATTCGATGCGGCTAGCGACATGGCTTGCGGTGATCCTCGCGTCGATCGCATGGGCGGACGGAATCGCGGCAGCGTTGGCGGGGTCAGGCACGACAGCACTCGATGCGGCGGCGGCCGCGCGTTTTGCGGGTCTCGCGCTCAAGTGCTTGCACGAGGAGTATCCCAATCACGTTTCTCTGACGCTGGATGGCGATGCGGACGCGCGGCCTCCGCATGAGCTGTACCCGGCGTTCTACGGTTGCTATGACTGGCATTCGGACGTGCAGGGACATTGGTTGTTGGTGCGTCTGCTGCGGTTATTTCCGGATGCCGCATTCGCGCCGCGCGCGCGCGCGGAACTCGCTCGCAGCCTGACCGCCGAAAACATTGCCGGCGAAGTCGGCTATTTACAGCGCGCAGGCCGCACCTCGTTCGAGCGGCCTTACGGGCTCGCGTGGCTGCTGAAGCTGTCGGCGGAGCTCAGCGACTGGCGCGATCCGGATGCCGGGCAGTGGTCGCGCGCGCTCCAATCGCTGCGCAACGAGGCCGCGGTGCACCTCAAGAGTTGGCTGCCCAAGCTGCAGTATCCGATTCGCATCGGCGAACATGATCAAACCGCTTTTTCGTTCGGATTGATCTGGGATTGGGCCGCGCTGGTCGGCGATGCCGAGATGCGTGGCCTGCTCACCGATGCGGCGCAGCGCTTCTATCTGCATGACCGCAACTGTCCGCTGGATTACGAACCCTCAGGCGAGGATTTTCTCTCGCCCTGTCTCGCCGAGGCGGACTTCATGCGCCGCGTGCTCGAGCCGACGGAATTCGGCCAATGGCTGACGGGCTTTTTACCGGGCATTCCCGGCACGGCCTCGCGCGAATGGCTGCAGCCGGCGGTCGTGACCGATCGGGCCGATCCGAAGCTCGCGCACATCGATGGACTCAACTTGAGCCGCGCGTGGATGCTCGAGGGCATTGCGCATGGACTGGATGACAAAGACCGGCGCGTCGCGGCGCTGTTGAGCGCCGCGGCAAGGCATCGTGATGCGGCGCTCCCGGCCGTTACCGGCGAGCACTATGAGGGCGGACACTGGCTCGGCACGTTCGCAGTGTACTTGACGAGCGGAGCGGGACTGGGGCGCTCATCAGACAGCGTCGAGGCCGGGCATTCGCGCCCTTAAAGCCGCCTCACGCGAGATCGGCGGCCAGTGAGCGGCTCGTCGCGGCGCTCGTCACGATGCGGTGGCGATAGGCCTCGTGATCGACGCCCAGTTCGACGATCGCGCCGGCCTTCAGGGCGGCGCGGGCCGCCGGGCTGAGCTCAAAACGCAGAAAATGCACGGCCGAGGTTTTGGTTTCGTTCTCGCGTTCGAGATCTTCGTCGGCGATCGCAAAGCAGCGCTCGCCGCCGACTCCCAGCCAGCAGCGCGCTTCGATACCCTTGAACCGCTCGAGCGCGATTCGCCGTTCTTCGGCGTCGGTATATTCAATCAACAGCGTGGCCTTGAGATTACACCCGTCGGGAATCAACGGATTATAGGATTCAAGTTCCTCTTCGATGCCTTGCGGCTCGAAGATTCGCTCCGCGCGCAGCATTTCCTGGATCTGGTACTGCACCGTGAGCCGGTCTTCGAAGCACCAGGTCGTGTGCGGACCGACCGCGATGTTGCGCAGCTTTTTGTGCTCGAGCACGCGGTTTCGAAACTCCGTACGCGTGCGCGCATAGTGTTCGAGACTAAACAGGTCGGCGGCCGTCAAGTGCGTCGCCGCCGCAGGTGCGTGGCCGTTATTGGCAGTCATGGTGATCCCGTCCTAAATTCCATAGGCAATGCGCAGCAGCGAGAGGGGATGCGTCGGCGCTTTTCCGGTACTGATGCCGTTCTCGATTTGGTGTCCGGCCATCGGACAGTCGCTCGCGTACCAAGCGGGCTGCGCTTTTTCGACGCGCTCCATGACGGGTTTGCCGATCTTCATCGACGTTTCGTGGAATTCCTTCTTCACCGCATAGGTGCCGTCATGGCCCGAGCAGCGCTCAATGACGTCGAGCGTCGTGCCGGGAATCAGGCTCAACACGTCGCGTGTCTTCAGCCCGATTTTTTGCACGCGCAGATGACAGGGGACGTGGTATGAGACCTTGCCGAGCTCGTGGGTAAAATCCGTGCGCAACAAGCCGGCCTTGTGGCGCAGCATCAGGTATTCAAACGGATCGAACATGCGTTGTTGCACTTTGCGCACGAGCGCGTCGTCCGGAAACAGCAGCGGCAACTCCTGCTTGAACATCAACACGCAGGATGGGATCGCCGCCACCAAGTCGTAGCCCGCGTCAATCAGCCGCGCCAATTCGGGGACGTTGAAGTCTTTCAAACGCTCGACGGCTTGCAGATCGCCGAGTTCGAGCTTCGGCATGCCGCAGCATTTCTCTCGGCTCGCCAGCGTCACCGGGATGCCGTTGTGCTCGAAAACGGCAACCAGGTCCGCATCGATGTCGGGTTCATTTCGATTGCAGTAGCAGGTCGCAAATAGCGCCACTTGGCCGCTCGTCGCCTCGGCGGGCACCGGTGTCAGCGCGGGCTGGACGCGGCGCGCCTCGCGGCGCCGAAACGTATCGCTGTGATAGTCCGGCACAGTCGCATCGCGATGCACGCCGAGCGTGGCCTCGAGCAGCGCACGGCCGGCTCCGGAACGATTCGCGGCATTCACGAGCGGGGCGATGACGGGAATGCCGGCCAGCGAGCCGACGCGGTCGGTCGAGGACAGCAGCTTGTCGCGCAGCGTCGTTTCACCGCGCTCGAACTTGACGGCCTTGGCGCGCAGCATCAAGTGAGGAAAGTCCACGTTCCATGGATGCGGCGGCACATACGGACACTTGGTCTGATAGCACATGTCGCAGAGGTAACAATGGTCCACGACGTTCCAGTAGGCTTTCTTCGGGACGCCGTCGACCTCGCCCGTTGGCGAGGCATCGACCGCATCGAATAAGGTGGGAAACGCGTTGCACAGATTGAAACACCGGCGGCAACCGTGGCAGATGTCGAAAACCCGCTCGAGTTCCTTGAAAAGCGCGGCTTCCTCGTAGAATTCACCGCCCTTCCAGTCGACCGGATGGCGGATGGGGGCTTCCAGGTTGCCCTCGCGCGCGCCGGGCATTTTATTGTCGCTGCTCATGTCGTGGCTCCGTCAGGCAACGGCGGATCGGCCAGGACGCGGCGAGCGTCCCGGCCGACCGGCCACAATCCCTCAGTTCCGGGGACTGCGTCTTGCGACGCATGCCCGCATGCAGCACGTCGCTCAGAGCGATTCGAGTGCCTTGGTGAAGCGATTCGCGTGCGAACGTTCGGCCTTGGCGAGCGTCTCGAACCAGTCTGCGATTTCCGCAAACCCTTCCTCGCGGGCCGCCTTGGCCATTCCGGGATACATGTCCGTGTACTCGTGCGTTTCGCCGGCAATGGCGGCCTTCAAGTTGTCCTTGGTCGCGCCTATCGGCAGGCCCGTGGCCGGGTCACCCACCGCCTCGAGATACTCGAGGTGTCCGTGCGCATGGCCGGTCTCGCCTTCGGCCGTGGAACGAAATACCGCCGAAACGTCGTTATAGCCTTCGACGTCCGCTTTGCCGGCGAAATACAGATATCGTCGATTCGCCTGGGATTCACCGGCAAACGCATCCTTCAAATTCTTTTCGGTTTTGCTACCCTTCAATTGCATCGTAATCTCCTGTTGAAAAGCGTTGCGTCCGAGGCTCCGCCTGCGCTGCATAGCCTACGCCGATCGTGGGGCGGACAGAAGTCGGTGTTGCCTATCGGTGCCATAGATCGCGTCAATCGCGTAAACTATGAATCGGGGATGCACGACGGCACCGGTCACGCAAACGCGGCGCCGCCACGCTAAAAAAATTTCCTCGCGAACGGCGTGCCGCTGCAGCGGGGTCTAGGGGGACGCGATGGCCTTGGAACTCAAATATCTCACGTGGGTAACCGTTTTGACGGCGCTGCTGTGGGTGCCGTATATCTTGAATGAGATCATGGTCCGCGGACTCGCCGATGCGCTGGGCTACCCGGCGAACCCAAAGCCGCTCGCGCCGTGGGCACAGCGCATGAAGGCGGCGCACTATAACGCCGTCGAAAACCTCGTGGTGTTTGCGACGCTGATATTCATCGGCGTCGTTGCCGGCGTGCACCGGCCAGCCATCGTCAGCAGCGCCTACGTCTATTTTTGGGCGCGGGCCGTCCATGTCGCCGCCTATACGTTTGCGATTCCGGGGCTGCGCACGCTCGCCTTCCTCGTCGGCGTCGGCTGCCAGCTCTGCATCGCATGGCATCTTCTGTTTTGAGCGGAGGTTAATCGAGCACGAGCGCCGGGCGGCGCCGTCGCAATTCACGAGAACAGGGTGACCCAGCACCTTAGAATGAATTTACCTCGTGTGGTGAACTCCCGAGACTGGCACCACGCAAGCGCGCCGCCGCCACCTCGGGCGTGATATCCCGCTGTGGACCGGCAAGCATCTCGTAACCAACCATGAATTTGCGCACCGTCGCCGAGCGCAGGAGAGGCGGGTAGAAGTGGGCATGGAAATGCCACTCCGGGTAATCCCCGCCATCGCAAGGCTGCTGGTGTAATCCCATGGTATAGGGAAACGGAGTGTCGAACAGCGCATCGTAAAGTCCCGTCAGCGATTTGAGAATATGCGCGAAGCCGTCCCGACCAGCCGCGTCGATCGAAGCGAGCGATGCAGCGTGCCGACGCGGCAGCACGAGCAGCTCAAACGGCCAGGCCGCCCAAAACGGCACGACCGCAAGGAATTCCTCATTCGCCGAGACTACTCGCTCGGCCAATTTCGCTTCGAGTGCGGCGTAGTCACATAGTAAGCAGCAGCCCCGATCGCGCAGGTAATGACGCTGCGCCGACGATTCCTTGACGATCTCGTTCGGCACCGACTCGTTGCCCCAGATTTGTCCGTGCGGGTGCGGATTGCTCGCGCCCATCATCGAGCCACGGTTTTCAAAAATCGTTACCGCGTTGATGCGTGGATCGGTGCCGAGATCCGCGTATTGGGCAACCCAGGCATCGATGACCCGCCGGATTCCCGCGAGCGGTAACTGGCCTAGGTTGAGATTGTGCAGCGGCGAGTAGCAAATGACCCGGCAACGCCCGGCCTCGCTGCGCGCGAGCAGCAATCGACCGTCGCCATATTCGCGAGCCGAAGTTTCCGGCAGCAACGCAGAAAAATCGTTGTCGAACACGAGGATCGATTCATAGGGCGGATTACGAATGCCCCCGGCGCGCGCATTTCCCGGGCAGAGATAACACGCCGGGTCATACTCCACGGTCGGCGCTTCGCCGGCCGCCTCGGTCTGTCCTTGCCACGGTCGCGCCGTACGGTGCGGCGACACCAGCACCCACTCGCCGAGCAACGGGTTGAAGCGCCGGTGCACATCCTTTTGCAGATTCAATGGGGATGCTGCCATGGGATCAATCTCCAACCGCCGCGGCACCCTCGGCCGCTTCGCAAACGTAGATTTCAGGCCGATGTCCGGTTGCCTCAAAATAGCGTTTCCCGACCATCGACTCAAACTGCGAAACCGCATCGGCGCGCACCAGATTCACCGTGCAGCCGCCAAACCCACCGCCGGTCATGCGTGCGCCGTACACACCCTCGATGCCCTCGGCAATCCGCACGATCAAATCGAGCTCATCACAGCTGACCGCATAGTCATCGCGCAAACTGCGATGCGAGTCCGCCATCAATCGCCCGAACCGCGCCAAATCCGCAACGCCCAGTGCCGCTGCGGCCGCCAGGACCCGCTGATTTTCAGTCACCACATGCCGGCAACGGCGATAAATCGTCGCATCGAGTGCGGCTTCGTGCCTGCGCAGCATGATTTGGGAAACATCACGCAAGGCGTCGATCCCGGATTCGAATTGTCGCAGCGCGCGCACTCCTTGTTCGCATTCTTCGCGACGCCGATTGTATTCTCCGCCCGCCAAGCGATGCCGCACCATGGTGTTGCAGATCACGATCTGCGCAACCGGGCCACCGGTGCCCGTTGGTTGATGCAACGGCACCAATCGGTGCTCCAAGGACCTGCAATCGATGAGTACTGCGTGTCCCGCGCGGCCATAAATGGACGCGAACTGATCCATGATGCCGCAGCGCATGCCGACGTACTCGTTCTCCGCGCGCTGGCAGAGTTTTGCCAGCGTGATCTTGTCGAGCGGCGAGCCGCCGGCGAGTGTCGATAAGGCAAGCGCCACAGCCACTTCCAGCGCGGCCGAGGAACTCAATCCCGACCCGAGCGGCACTTCACCGTGGATCAGAAGATCGGCGCCGCGGAGCGCGACTCCATGCTCTTGCAGGGCCTGTGCGACCCCGAGGATGTAATCGATCCAATGCGCGCCTTCGCTGCGCCGACGCGCCGTGGCACCCACTGCGGGCAGGCTTACCGTCAAGGTTTCGGCATAGTTGGTGGATCGGACACGCAGGCGACGGTCGGGTCGGGCCGCGGCGGCCACCGTCGTGTAGAACGGAATCGCGGCCGGCAGCACAAAACCGGCATTGTAGTCGGTGTGTTCGCCGATCAAATTCACGCGGCCGGGAGCGCGGAAAAATAGCGGTGCGGCCGCATACCGCTCGGTGAATTCAGCACGCAAGGCGTTGAGGTCTGCCATACGCGTCGCCGAAGCCTAGTGCCTCGAGCTGCGCATCTGCGTGGCGTGCCGGCGCGCAAGCAGCAGCATGCCGACGCCGAACAGCAGCAACACCGCGCCCCACCAGGCGTCGACGTTCAATCCAGCGGCTACGCCCTCGGTCGGCGCGCCGCTCGAGAGCCCGCCAATGACCAGCAGCGCGCCGATCAGCGCAAACATCCATCCAATCGGCGTGCGAATATCCAGTTCCATGACTTCTCCGGACTTACTCACCAGAACAAAAGATTCAAAGCCACGACCGCGGCCAATGCCAGCGCGCCCAGCAGCGCAGGGCGCCGGTACCAAGCGTCGTCCGCATCGAGCAACCGTGGTGTTTGCGAATAGACGAGACCCGCCAAATCCTCGAGCGGCGGCCGGCGAGTTGCCAGGCTCACGGCGATCGTCACCGCGAAACAGGTCGACCAGGCGAAGATCGCGGTCCAGAAATTCTGCGCCATTTCGCTCGGGTAAAGGTGCACGACGGCCAGCCAGCCGCCTTTGATGCCGACGAGGGCATGCGCCGGCAGCGTCAAGCCATGATGCACGCTCGCCGCGAGCGTTCCGGCCACGAGGCCCGTGAAGGCACCGTGGCCATTCGCGCGCTTCCAAAACATGCCGAGCAGAAAGGTGGCGAACAGCGGCGCATTGATGAACGCGAATACGAGTTGCAATACATCCATGATGTTGTTGAACTGCGCGACCAGATAGGCAGCCAACAACGACAGGACGATCCCGACGACCGTGGCTGCGCGCCCGACCCATAGATAATGCGCATCGCTCGCGCCGCGCTTGATGTACGGCTCGTAGATATCATTGGTCCATACGGTGTTGAACGCGGTCACATTGCCCGCCATGCCGGACATGAAGCTCGCGATCAGCGCCGTCAGGCCCAAGCCCAATAGACCATTCGGAAAATAGTGGCCCAGCATCACGGGTATCACCAAATCGTAATTCAGCGTGCCGTCCGGTTTGCTCGGCAACACGAAGCCGCCGGCACCGGCTCGATGGGTCAGTGCGATTGCGATCATCCCGGGCACGATCACGAGGAACGGAAACAGCATTTTCGGCAGCGTCGCGATCAGCGGCGTGCGCCGCGCGGCAGACATCGACTCCGCCGCCATCGCGCGCTGAATGATCAGAAAATCGGTGCACCAATAGCCGAACGAGAGCACGAAACCCAATCCCATGGCCATGCCGAACCATTCGACGCCCATCGGATTGCTCGTGGTCGTGCCCATGAACCGCCACGATTCGCTCCACGCTCCCGCTGCATACCCTTGCGACGTGGCCACGCGCGCGAGGCCCGCCTGCAGCCCTGACCAGCCGCCGATGTCGTACAGCGCGAGCAGCACCAACGGCAGGAATCCGAACACGATCAAGAAGAACTGCAGCACCTCGTTGTAAATCGCCGAGCTCAGACCGCCGACCAGGATGTACGCGAGCACGATCATTGCGCAGGCCCACATGCTGACGCTGAAATTCCAGCCGAGCAGCAGATTCAGCAGCAAACCCATCGCGTACATCGAGATGCCCGAGGACACGATGGTCATGGCCGCGAAGGAAATCGCGTTGAAGCCGCGAGTCTTCTCGTCAAATCGGAGCCGCAGGTATTCGGGCACCGAACGAGCCCTGGAGCCGTAATAGAACGGCATCATGAACACGCCGAGGAACACCATTGCGGGGATCGCGCCGACCCAGTAAAAATGGCTGGTCGCCATGCCGTACTTGGCGCCGGAAGCGGCCATGCCGATGACTTCCTGAGCCCCGAGATTCGCCGACATGAACGCGAGCCCTGCCACCCAAGCAGGTATCGACCGACCCGACAGAAAGAAATCGCTGCTGGTCTTGATGCTGCGCTTGAGCATGAAACCAATGCCCAGCACGAACAGGAAATAGACGAGCATGATCGCCCAGTCGATCGCACTCAATTGCATCGCGTCATTCAATGCGGACATTGATTTGAAGCTATTGCCGGTTATTGCGCGCCGGCGTCACTTTCAGCATCACGAGCGCGTGCGGTTTAACTTCGGCGGTCAGGCTGCCGGTTGCTCGTGGTTGATCCTTGCCGAGCCAAAGATCGCGCACGTCGAGTGTCACGTAGCTCGGCAGATTCAGCGCCGACCAGTCCAAACGAATGCTGCGCGGCTCCGCGCCGCGATTCAGCAGGGCGACCGCCTGTGACCCGCCGGCCAGCGGCCGCACCCAAATCTCGGTGTCGGCTAGTTTGACGGCCCGTCGAGCTTCGATGCCGAGCGCGTCTTGATCAACGGCAATGACCTCGCGGTTGTTCAGAATCCTCCTCGTCGCCTCGGTCATCGTCGACAAATCATTGCCGGCGATCAGAGGCGCCGCGAGCATTGCCCAAAGACCAAAATGTGCCCGATATTCATCATCGCTCATGCCGCCGTTGCCGACTTCCAGCATGTCCGGATCGTTCCAGTGACCGGGCCCGGCGAAACCCGCCAATCCGACTTGTCGGTCGAGGATGTCGAGAACGCCGGACCCTTCATTGCTGTCGGCTGCACTCTGCCAAGCATCGTAGATATCGCCGGTAGTACGCCACAGGTTGCCGCCGACCGAGGCGGCCCAGCTCCAAGGCTGGTGTGTACCCCATTCACAGATGCTGAAGACGATCGGCCGGCCGGTGGCGCGCAGGGCGTCGGACATCGTCTCGTAAGCGGCACGAACCTCAAGAGACTCGCTGTAGCACCAGTCGTACTTCAGATAGTCGACGCCCCAGGCGGCATACTGGGCCGCATCCTGGTACTCGTGCCCGCGACTGCCGGGCTTTTTTTCACAGGTCTTATCGCCGGTGTCGGAATAGATCCCGAATTTCAGGCCCTTGCCGTGCACGTAATCGGCGAGCGCCTTGATGCCCGAGGCGAAACGCACCGGGTCGGCTTGAATATTGCCCAGAGAATCACGTTGGCCATGCCAGCAATCATCGATGACGATGTAGACATACCCCGCCGCCTTCATGCCGGAATCGACCATCGCATCGGCCTGTTTGCGGATCGTCGCCTCGCTGATGTCGCAGTGGTACTTATTCCAACTGTTCCATCCCATCGGCGGGGTCAACGCCAGACCGTTCGGTGCGCGCGGCGTGAACACCTGATGCGGATCGGCGGCCGATCCCATGCTCGCTGCAAACGAGGAGAGCGCTGCCAGCAATATCAACGATGATTTTTTCATGAGCGCCAACCCCTGATTCTTATTGAAATGCCATTATGCAACCGATCGCAACCGGCCAGGAACAACAACTATTTCAGGAGTTGTTGACAGCGATAAGAATATGTTCGGGCGGCAGGTCCCTTTGATAGCGCTCGATCATTTGCTGGTAGGCTTGCTCCAAATGTCTGGCAAAAAGTTTTGCATCGAACAACGGTGCGGTCAGCCGATTGTCGGCGAGCCGTCGTCTGATGTCGGCGAGCCGCTGCGCATCGGCAGCCAGCGCGACCGCCGTATTCTCGTACTCATCCTGGGTCGCCGTGATGAGCTCCGGTAGCCGAATGGCCTTCAGCAGGCTCGCAGCAACCCGGCTGGCAAACGCCTCGCCGGGAAGGGTCAGCACCGGAAGTCCCGCCCAGAGCGCGTCGATCGCGGTCGTGTGTGCGTTATAAGGAAGCGTATCGATGAACAAATCCGCTGAGCGATGTCTGGCCAAATGCTCGGGCAGCGCCATGCGCTTCGCGAAAACCAGTCTTTCCGGATTCACACCCCGCTTTGCCCCTTCCCGACGCAAATTGCTCGATGCGGTTGGATCGTCCTCCAAGAGCCAGAGCACGCTGCCGTCGACCTGCCTCAAGATCCGCATCCAACAATCGAATACACCGGGAGTAATCTTGTAGCTATTGTTGAAGCAACAGAACACGAACGCCGACCGTGGCAAGCCGAGTTCTTCACGGCTAAATACCTTGTCCGAGACCTTGCGCGTCGTGTCGTAGGGGTAATAACTGTTGGGAAGATAAGCGATTTTCTCGCTGTAAAAGGGCCGCGAAGCCTCCGGTATCACCGTGGGATCCCCGATCAGGTAGTCGATATAGCTTGCCCCCATCGAGCTGGGGTAGCCCAGAAAGTTGACTTGCAGAGGCGCCGCACGCAGCGCGAAAATGCCGGCCCGATTGCCCTGCGTAAAACCTTTCAGATCAATGGCGATGTCGATTTTGCGCTTTCTGGACAGTTTGGCGACATCCACATCGGACATGGTGCGCACATCGACGAAGTCCTCACACGCAGAACGTAGCCGCTTTCGCATCGCGTCATTCGAGTCCGGCCCGAAGGAGAAAACCGTCACGTCGATTTTGGACCGATCGTGTCGCTCGAAGAGCTCTGCCAGCACGTACATCGTTACATGATTGTGGAAATCGGCAGAAAAATACCCAATCCTTAATTTGTCCCCCTTCGGCCGCTTCTTGATTTGTCCCAGCTCGCCGTTCGGAGGGCATTTTTCACGAACGCGTATTTCCGCGGCCTTCCTTTGCAATTGCGCAGAATCTGAAAACCCGAGAACAAAAAACGGACTTGAAGTCGCTCGATTGCCCGATATGCTCTCGCGAAGCTGCGCGAGAGCCGATTCAAGGCCGGCCCAGTTGCAGATTTGCATGCTCGTGTGATGCCGAATTCCATGCACGAATTTTATGCCGGGGCTCAGCGCAATGGCCTTGTCATAGCTGTCGATGGCCGCCTCAAACTGCCGCATTTCGCGCAGTAAATTGCCGCGATTGGCGTAGGTGTCGGCATGATTCGGCTTGATCACGATGACGCGATCGTAGCCGGCAAGCGCCGCGTCCGTTCTTCCAAGCGCCTGCAGAACCATGGCGCGGCTGTGATGGGCGTCGGCATATTCGGTATTGATCTCGATTGCGCGGTCGTAACTCGCGAGTGCAGCATCCAATTTTCCGAGTGCCATGAACGCCAAACCCATGTTCATATGCGCGACGCAAGCCGCCTTGTTATTCGGATCGCTTTCAATGGCTCTGCCAATCAGCTCGACGGCTCTTCCCGGATTGTTCTTTTGACCGGCGATGATGCCCAGTACATGCAGTGCATGAAAATGCCCGGGTAGCGCCTTGACTATCTCCTCATAGACGCTCTGCGCTTGTGTCAATAGTCGCTGGTCATGGAGGCTGCGGGCTTGCTCGAGTTTGGCCGCGAGATCACCTAGCGGCATGCCGGTCGCAGATGCACGCCAAGAAGGCTTTTTGGGGCCGGATTGCATAGCGAGATTATACGGCCGTCGCGAGACAATCAGCGGAACTCCCCACGGGCGAATCGTTGGAATAAAATGGACGTGCCGCGAGTCTTATAGCTCTAGTGGGGGCGGGTTGGACGCCGTGAATGTAGTGTGCAATCTGCTCTATGAATGACAGGCGCCATCGCTTCGAAGCGCAGGTACTGCCCTATCTGGACGCTGCGTACCGGTTCGCACGGTGGTTGTCCCGTTCGCCCAGCGATGCGGATGACGTCGTACAGGAGGCGATCCTGCGCGCATACCGTGGATTTGAAGCTCTTCGTGGGTCCGACGTGAAAGCATGGCTGTTGACGATCGTGAGAAATTGCCATTTGACGGCGCTCAAGCAGCAGCAGCGACGCGGCTTTGTGCCGCTACCGGAAGAGCATGATGCCGAGGACGGCCACGCGCTGATCGCGACGACGCCCGGCCCGGAAAGTGCTTCAATCCGCCGAGACGAGCAGCGAACGCTCGACCGGCTGATGTCGGCGCTGCCTGAGGAGCACCGCGAGGTCCTGGTGCTGCGGGAGATTGAGGAGATGGATTATCGTGAAATTGCGACGGTTACGAATGTACCGATCGGTACCGTGATGTCGCGGCTCGCGCGCGCGCGTGCTGCTTTGAAGGCGCAATGGCTGCAAGAGGCCGACCGGGAACCGCATGCCGTGCGCTGAATCATTGCGCGTGCAGGCCTACTTCGACGGCGAGGCCGATGCGTTCTCGGCCGTGGACATCGAACGGCACATTGAGCACTGCGCGGAGTGCCGGGCGCTGCTTGACGACCTGGAACGAGTGCGCACGGCGCTGCGGCTGGAATTGACCTACGAAAGTACTCCGGCGGCACTACGCACACGCGTCATGCGCGCGCTCGATGAGGAAAGCAACGTGCTAAGCGCGCGCTCTAAATCGGAGCGGCTCGCGAAATGGCGGCCGCAGCCGTTTTGGAAGGGCGCCATCAGTGGCATCGGTGCCACCGCGATCGCCGCGAGCCTCGCATTCTTTCTGCTGGCGCCACCAATTGCCAATCCACTGCTGGATGATCTCGTCAGTGCTCACGTGCGATCCTTGATGCCGGATCACCTGATCGACGTAGTGTCGACCGACAAGCACACGGTCAAGCCGTGGTTTGCGGGACATACCGATGTATCGCCGGTGGTCGCCGATTTCGCCGAGCAAGGATATCGGCTCATTGGCGGACGTGCGGATTACTTTGATCACCAACGCGCCGCGGTGGTCGTCTACCAGCATGGTTCGCACGTCATTAACGTCTTTAGTTGGGCCGCGGCCACGGACAGCGTGCCGAAGAACACCACGCGCAATGGCTATCACATGGCTTTCTGGAAGTCGGGGAATCTCGTTTATTGCGCGGTCTCGGACACGGCTTGGGACGAGCTGCACGGGCTGGTGGTGCTGCTGCAGGATCTCGGCGCCCACGACAATCGGTAATGGGCAGGGAATAAATTCGACCAGTCCGAAGTCTTCTCCTCCGAACGGCAACTCAGAGGAGACGGACATGTCAAATGATCAATCGCGCCTTTCGCGCCGCAATGCCCTGAAATGCATGGCCTATGGCGGGGCCGGAACGCTCTTTGCGTTGTCGGGCGGAGTATTCACGCCGATCGATCTCGCGATGGCGGGCGCCTACGGCGAGAGTAAAGAGGGCAAAGCCCTCGGCAAACCGCTGTTCGTGCAAATCAGCGACACCCACATCGGTTTCAACAAGGATGCCAATCCGGATGTCAACGGGACATTGACGCAGACCATCGACATCGTCAATGGCATGTCCGAACAGCCCGCGCTGATCATCCACACGGGCGATGTCACGCATCTGTCGAGGCCCGCGGAATTTGATCTCGCGCAGCAGCTGCTCTCGAGGCTGCGCCCGACCGAGCTGCACACGGTCCCCGGTGAGCACGACACGGCCGATGCCACGGTCACGGAATATTTCAACCGCTTCGGCAAGGCATCCGACAACAAGGGCTATTACAGCTTCGATCACGCCGGAGTGCATTTCATCGCCTTGGTCAATGTGCTGCAGTTCAAGCCGGGCGGGCTCGGGACGCTGGGCTCAGAGCAACTCGACTGGGTGGCTGCCGACCTCAAAGGCCGCTCCGCGAGCACGCCGATCGTCGTCTTCGCGCACATGCCGCTGTGGACGATCTATGAGCCTTGGGGTTGGGGCACGGGCGATGCGGACCAGTTGATGAGTCAGTTGCGCCGCTTCGGCTCGGTCACGGTCTTAAACGGCCACATTCATCAGATCGTGCAGAAGGTCGAAGGCAATGTGACTTTCCATACCGCGCGCTCGACCGCGTATCCGCAACCGCTCGCGGGCGAAGGCTCGGGTCCTGGTCCTCTGAAAGTCGCCGCCGATTTACTGCCGAAGATGCTCGGCCTCAGCAGCATCAGCATCGTCAAGCACCCGAGTTCGTTGGTCATCAACGATACGGCGCTCGTTTGAGGAGAGAACGCACATGATTATGCGAAATTATCGGGTTTCAATCGCGCTGGGTGTCGTGACCGCGCTGGGATGCGCTGCGGCATTGATTTCGACGAGCGCCCGGGCTGTCGATGAGACCAAGATCGTGATTAAGGACTTCAAGTATTCTCCGGAGACCTTGACGGTCAAAGCCGGTAGCACGGTGACCTGGGTCAATACGGATGACGAACCGCACAACGTCGTCAGCGACACCGGATTGTTCCGCTCGGGCGGATTCGACACCAATGAGACCTTTGCGCACAAGTTCGACAAGCCGGGCACCTACCACATTACCTGTTCGATTCATCCGCGTATGACCGCGACAATTGTGGTCGAGTGAGTCTCATGAAACCGGCAGCGCATTTCGGTCTTGGCATTGCATGCTCGGTGGCGGCCGCGGCGATTGGCGCCGCCGCATTCGTCAGCTCCGGCGCTTACGACATCGGCGCAGACGATCATCACACGAAGTTTGTGACGACGATGATCGAAGTGCTGCGCGAGCGCTCGATCAGCGTGCGCGTCGATGGCATCGAGGTGCCCCGCCTCGGGGACACGGCGATGATCGCGGCCGGTGCGGCGCATTACTCGACGCTTTGCGTCGGCTGCCATCTCGCGCCCGGAGTCACGAAATCGAATCTTCGCCCCGGCCTCTATCCGCACGCGCCCAACCTCGCGCAAGAAGACCTCAGTGACACGCGCAAGGCATTCTGGACGATCAAGCACGGCATCAAGATGAGCGCGATGCCGGCCTGGGGCAAGAGCTTGGACGACGCGACCATTTGGGAAATCGTGGCGTTTGCGCGCCAATTGCCGACGATGTCGCCGGAGAGCTATCAGCTGTTCTCGAAGGGCCGCACGCAATGATGCAGTTTGCACGCGCATTATCGGGCTACGTCGCAAATCCCATGTACGCGACGACGACGGCAGCTCAGGTCTTGAGCCGGTACCCCGTCTTGAAGATCCATGCCACCAGCGTCATGCATAACACGAGGAACAGTGTGATCATCCCGAGGCTGACGCCGACGCGCACGTCGGCGATCCCGTAGAAGCTCCACCGGAATCCCGAGACGAGATAGACAACCGGGTTGAACAGCGCGATCTTCTGCCAGATGCCCGGCAGCATATTGATCGTGTAGAAGCTCCCGCCGAGGAACGTCAGCGGCATGACGATCAGCATGGGCACTAGAGCGAGCTGTTCCCAGCTGTTGGCCCAGATACCGATGATGAAGCCGAACAGGCTGAAGGTCACTGACGTGAGCACGAGGAAGAACACGGTCCACACCGGGTGGATAATCTCGAAGTGCACGAACAGGTGCGCCGTGCCGAGGATCAGCAGCCCGAGGATGATCGATTTCGTCGCCGCGGCACCGACATAGGCGAGTACGACTTCGACGTAAGAGACCGGCGCCGAGAGCACCTCGTAGAGGGTGCCGGTAAATTTCGGGAAGTAGATTGCGAAGGACGCATTGGAGATGCTTTCGGTCAACACCGAGAGCATGATGAGTCCCGGCACGATGAACGCGCCGTAGCTCACGCCGTCGATCTGCGCAATGCGCGTGCCGATCGCCGCGCCGAACACGACGAAGTAGAGCGAGGTCGAGATGACCGGCGTCGCCACGCTCTGCAGCAGCGTGCGACCCATGCGGGCCATCTCGAAGCGGTAGATCGCGCGTATGGCGAGGACGTTCACTGTGCCCGCCCGACAAGTCCCACGAATATTTCCTCGAGCGTGCTCTGGCTGGTGTGCAAGTCCTTGTAGCGGATGCCCGCGAGGTGCAGCTTCTCGAGCAGTGCCGCGATGCCAAAGCGTTCCCACGTTTGGTCGTATGTATAGCTGAGCTCGCGTCCGTCCGCCGAGAGCACGAGCGGCAGGCCGGCAACTTCCGGCGGCAGGCACTCGAGTGCCGCCTGCAGCTGCAGCGTGAGGTGCTTGCGGCCGAGCTTGCGCATCAGCTCGTTTTTGTTCTCGACGAGGATCAGCTTGCCCTGGTTGATGACCCCGATGCGATCCGCCATTTCCTCTGCTTCCTCGATGTAATGAGTCGTCAGGATGATCGTGACCCCGGTATCGCGCAGCGAGCGCACGACGTCCCACATGGCGCGGCGCAACTCGACGTCTACGCCGGCCGTCGGCTCGTCGAGGAAAAGGATCTGCGGCTCGTGCGACAGGGCTTTCGCGATCATCACGCGCCGCTTCATGCCACCGGACAGCGTCATGATTTTGGTGTCCTTTTTATCCCATAGCGACAGGCTCTTGAGCACCTTCTCGAGATACGCCGGATCCGGCCGCTTGCCGAACAGCCCGCGGCTGAAGCGCATGCTCGTCAGGACCGTCTCGAAAGAGGTCATTGCGAGTTCTTGCGGCACCAGTCCGATTCGAGCACGGGCCGCGCGAAACTCCGACCGGACGTCGTGGCCGTCGACCGTCACGGAGCCGGCGCTCGGCGTCACGATCCCGCAAATGATGTTGATGAGCGTCGTCTTTCCGGCGCCATTGGGGCCGAGCAGCGCGAAGATCTCTCCGGGGCGGATCTCGAGATCGATCGCGCTCAGCGCGCACAGGCCGCCGGCGTAGGTCTTCTCGAGCTTTGCGACGCGGACGATGGGCGGCATGACACTCACGGTAGCCGAGGCGCGCCTCGCAGGGAAGGGTTCTCGCGCTACAGTTGTCTCGGAACGCAATGGGATTCGGTGGGGATCATCGCTTGGGTGCCCATTTTATACCGGTTTTGGAACTGCTTTCGGTGGTGATCTTGAGCCTCCTGTTGAGCTGCGTGAACTTGCCCGGTCCCATTTGAGTAATCAATCCATGATCGGTGAGTACGGTGGGTTCGTAAGGCGGCGGATCGTAGCGCCAGAAAGTACCATCATAGACGCCAAGAAAACCGGGTATCTGCTCCTCATCCGAAATATCCTTGTCATTGTCGACGAATGCCTTCGCCAAGAAATGGAACTCACCAAAGCGCGCGGACGGGTGCGTGTGATACCACCCTTTCGGCTTGGTTCCCACAGGGCATCCCATGTTTGGATCTCTCCAATGGATGTCGACCGTATATTCGCCGGGAGGGCCCTTGAACGGCCCCATGCTTCCCAATTGTCTGCTGGTCTCGTTTAAATAAATGACTCCGCCGTATTCGGCCGGCCGCGGTACGTTGCTGATGGATTTGGCAAGAACTTGGTTGAGTAGTTCGAAGGCGAAATCCTCGAGGTGGATCGCAAACTGGTCAGAACCTTTGGGTTGACCGCGACTCTTGTCGGGCGTCTTTGGTGATGCCATCGATCCCTCCGCGTGCGCGAGGCCTCATACTAGGGAAAATTATCCGCCGCTATTGCGCCGCTCGCAAGCCACGTTACGATAGCTTTTTCCCGTTGAGAAACGCTTCATGAAGAACACGCGTTGGAGCCTGCTGATTCTTGCCATGGTCATCGCGCACGTTGCACGGGCGCAGGAAGGATCGGTACCGCTGGGCATCCCGAAACTAGATCACGTGTTCGTCATCATGATGGAGAACCACGGCTTCAGTCAGATCATCAACAATCCGAACGCGCCGTTCATCAATCAATACGTGAAAGACGCGAACCTGGCGACCAATTACTTCGCGGTCGCGCATCCTAGCCTGACAAACCATCTGGAGATCGTCGGTGGCTCCAATTTCGGCGTGCTCACCGACAGCGACCCGGATTGGCACGACGCTCATTGTCTCAACAATCTCAGCAGCGGCCTGACCGCCACTGAAACTCCGCCAAGTCCACCGATTTGCCCCATTGCCGGTGCCGGCACCGAGGCGGCAACACCGGCCATCGACCTTTCCAACGAGTCCCAGGGTCCCCCGGGAACGGTCAATATCGACGGGGTTCAATCCATCCCGGCCTCGAGCCATATCGTCGCCAAGACGATCGCCGATCAACTCGTCGCCGCCGGGCGCAACTGGAAGAGCTATGAGGACGGACTGCCCGTGGCTGGAGCCGATCGAGTCAATTACAGCGACGGTGTGCTCTCCAATCTGACCGATCTTGGCGCCGTGTGGCCGGCGCAGACCCCGCCCTTGACTTCACGCATGATCGTCGCGCTGTACGCGGCCAAGCACAATCCTTTCGTTTACTTCCGAAACGTTCAGGAAGGCACCGATCCGCGCAACAGCTTGAAGAACGCCGTCGGCTTTGACGGCATCCGCGGACTGTTTGCCGATCTTCGCGCAGGCGAGATCCCAAGTCTTGCGTTCATCGTGCCGAACCAATGCAACGACCAACACGGCCGCGACAACGCCGGCCCGCTCTGCGAATACGATCCCAAGGATGACGGCAGCCAGGAAGGGCTGAACCCGGCGCTGCTTTTGCGCAGCGACATCACGCTGCAGAATCTAGTGTCCGCGATCAAGAGTTCGCCGGCGTGGCGGCACGGTCGCAATGCGATCGTCGTCGTCTGGGACGAGAACGACTATAGTAACGTGCCAAACACAAACCAGGTCGTGCTCACGGTCGACACGAATTACGGTTTGCATCATCTTCAGAGCAAGGTGCGGTACTCGCACTTCTCGCTGCTCAAGTCGATGGAGAGCGGGTTTGGACTCCGCTGCTTGAATCATGCCTGCGACGAGGGCGTTGCGGTGATGGCGGATTTATTTGCGGGCAAAGTTGCGAATGCGGCGGTTGAGGCCGCCCGATCGCCCTGAGCCATCGAGCGTTTCGGTGTCGATTCGCGCAGACTGTTGGAGCGATGCTGTCAGCAGATCTGCGAAGTCCGGATGTGACGGATCGATCTGTGCAGCGGCCACCACGGCGGTTCGCGGCTGCTCTGCGCGGCGAGCTCCGCGCGGGCGGCGAACGGCGCGCACGATGCGCACCGGCAATACGGGCGCTTTCGTCATCCGTGCCAAACGCGCCACGCCCGGCCTGATCGGAAGCAACTGTCCGCTGCGCGCGATCGCTCCCTCGGGAAACACGCATACGGCCTCTCCACGATGCAGCGCGGCCGCCAAGCGGCGCCACGCGAAAGGCCGATTGGCATCTAGCGGTACCACGTCGCCAAAGCCCAGCTTGACCAAAAAAAGCAGCACGAATCGCCAGGGTTGGTGGCACAAATAATTAGGATCGACTCCGAACAAGACCCGTCGGTCGGTGAGGCAGGCTACCAACGGCCCGTCCCACAACGAGAGGTGATTGGGTGCCACGATCAGCGCGCCGGCGGGCAGCGTTAAGCGCGAAGTGCAGAAGCCGCTGAGCCGCATCAGCTGGCGCGTGACGCGCACGGCCAACGACCGCCTTAGGCCGGGTTCCATTGCCACGGCCAATGCCTCATGCCTAGACGCGCTCGGAGCAGGATTGCCAAACTCAGTAGCTGGCATATGTGGGGAAACCAATGGCCGACGGTCGTGTAAAAGCTGGTATCGCTGGTGAACAAAGGGACGGCGGCCAAGAAAGTATCCGGCGGCAGGATGCGTCCCCCCGGCGACACAAATTGGCTCTGTGCGATGACTCGGCCGGCCGGATCGACAATCGCCGAGATGCCGGGATTGACGGCTCTGGCGAGGCTGATTCGTTGTTCGACGGCTGCGTAGACCGACATGGCCAGATGCTGCTTGGATTCGATTTCTGAATTGAACCAGGCGTCATTGCTCAAGTTAAGCAGCAACTGCGGGTGCTGCGCACCGATACGGCGGGTCAGCTCCGGCAGCACATCTTCGTAACAAATGAGTATACCGATGCTCGAGCGACCTCCAGTCGGCGCGACTGGAACCGAGACTGGCTGCATTGCTGCGCCAGGCAGCAGTCCTGGCCCCGTGCCGAGCGCGAGTCGTCGCACCCACGCGAAGTTGACCGGCTCGGGAATATATTCGCCGAATGGTACGAGGATGTTCTTGTCGTATCGCCCGATGATCGATCCGCCCGGCGCAAACACGAGCGCCGAGTTGTACTGATGCCCGGCGCCATCTTGCGTCAGTGACCCGGCTATCACGGGCGCTCCTACGCCCGTGCTGATTGCCTGCGGATCATTGTTCGGGAAGTCCTCGCCGCGTGTCTGCGAATATAGCCAGGGATAGCTGACCTCGGTCCAGACGATCAGCTGCGCGCCGCGCGCGACCAGATCCTGACTCGCGCGGCGCAGTGCCGCGAGTGTGCGGACCTTCCTTTCGACCTGTTCAGAAGCCGACCCCTGTTCCGTGCCCGGGAGTTCCACATCCGCATTGGGCTGGACGATGCCGACACGCAGCGACGGCGCGGCAGCGATGCGCTTCTCGAGCGCACTCAAGCGCAGGTGTCCGTAGGCAAATGCTGCGCCCAGCAGCAACAGCCCAGCGACCGCGCAACGCCGCGCGAGTTTGATCTCGGCGCCGCTCGCATACAGCAAGTCATAGCTCGCGGCGCTCGCGAGCGCCAGCATGGCCGTGACAGCGTATCGGCCGAGCAGATCGGCGACCTGGATAACCGGCGGGAAGAACGCCTGGGATATTTCAATGCCGTAGGGAAACAGGAACCATATCGTTGCCTGGCTCGCCACGATCGCGACGGGCGCGACCACGCTCATCGGCAGCGCTAGCCGCTCGCGACCCAAACGTACGATCCAGCCGAATATCAGAAAGACGACGCCCTGATATGCGCTGAAAATGGCGTGGCCCACCAGCGCCGCCGGTAGCGGCGCCGCGGTGAAGCGCGCAATCAGCGGAATCATCCAATGCACCGTGCCGAGGCTGGCCACCGCACCGGCCCACCACGAGAGCCAGATCGCGCGCTTCAAACTTGCCGTTTTATCGATGACCCACAGCAGGGGCAGCAGCGCAATCCAGGCGAGCCAGCCCACCTGCGAGAAGCAACAGGCAGCGGCAAACAGAGCTCCGGAGAAACTTGCCAGGGCCCATTCGAGGCGCCGCTGGAAATGCTCGGAAGTCGCGGGCTTGCGTGCATCGCTCGCGAGTTTGGCCGTCTCTCCTGAGAGTGTTACGGAATCGCGCGAGGCGGTTGCGCGCGAGGCCGGCGCGCGGGCACCCGTTCTCTTGCGTTTCCGGCGAGTCATCCGCTGCCTTCCAATGACATGACGGCAAAGTCTAGTGCAGTTCAGGGTAGAAGGGTTGGCTTCGCGGTGCCCGCCTTTGTGTAAGGGGACTTTACGCAGGACAGTCCTTGCGACGCCTGCTAGCATAGGAATATGAACCCGGTTTCGATCCAAGCGCCTGCATTGCATTGAGATGAGATGAACCATGACGGTCCCGTTGGCGCTGGAGGGTGACGGCGACAATTGGCGACTCGTGCTGAGTGGCGATTGGACGCTGGCGGCGATCGGTGGCATCCAAGATCAGCTCAAGGCCTTGCCTGCGACGCTCAAGGGAACCCTCACCTGCGATTGGGGCGGCGCCCAGGCGCCGGGAATCGCATCCACTTGGGCCTTGTTGACGCGTCTCTCCGAGCTGCGTGGCGACGGGTTGACGATTCGACACAGCGGCAATCCGCCGCACTTTTTGGACTTTCTGCAAAGGCTGCAGGCGGAGCAAAAGGCTGCCGGCAGCACCGCGCAGCCGCATGCGCACAGGCTCGCCGAGTTCATCGCGAGCGTCGGCCGCTGGGCGGTGCGCCTGGGCACGGGCGTGCGCCGCGCGGTCGCATTCTTCGGCCGCATGGTCTCGGTCTTCGGTCAGATGTTTTCTCGGCCGCGGGCGCTGCGCGTCTCGTCGCTGTTCCGCCATATATACGAAACAGGAATTACTGCGATACCGATCGTCGCGCTCATCGCATTTCTGATCAGCGTGATCGTCGCCTATTTGGGAGCGCAACAATTGAGGCAATTCGGCGCCGACATTTATGTCGTCGATCTCGTGACGATCGCGGTGCTGCGGGAATTGGGCGTGCTATTGACGGCGATCATTGTCGCGGGGCGCTCGGGCAGCGCGTTCGCGGCGGAGATCGGCGTGATGCAGCTCAACGAGGAGACCGACGCGCTGCGCGCGATGGGTATGAATCCGATCGAGTTGTTGGTGGTGCCGCGCGTGCTCGCGCTCGTCATCGCATTGCCGCTATTGACGATCATCGCCGATGCGATGGGATTGGCCGGCGGGGGACTGCTGTCGCTGGTCGAACTCCATATTTCGCTGCCGCAATTCACCGCGCGCTTGCGCGACGCGATCGCTCCGACGACATTCTGGGCCGGTCTGATCAAGGCACCGGTGTTCGCATTGTTGATCGCCATGGTAGGCACGTACCGCGGAATGCAGGTTCGCGAAACCGCGCGCGAGCTCGGTCGCTTGACGACGCTCGCGGTGGTGCAGTCCATTTTTCTCGTCATACTGGCCGACGCGCTGTTTGCGGTCTTGTATCAGAAGACGGATTTCTAATGGCGAGCCGAAGCCCCGATCCGGTGATTCGCGTGCGCGGCCTGGTCAACCGCTTCGGCACGCAAGTCGTGCACGACGGTCTCGATCTCGAGGTTCGCCGGGGTGAGATTTTTGGGGTCGTTGGCGGCTCAGGTTCGGGCAAAACCGTGTTGCTTCAGTCGATATTGGGATTGCACCGGCCCGACGCCGGCACGATTGAGATGTATGGTACGAACATCGAGAGACTCACGGGCGCCGAGCACGCCGCGTTCGTCCAGAGTTACGGCGTGCTGTTCCAGAATGGGGCCTTGATCAGTTCCTTGAGAGTCGCCGAAAACGTTCAGTTGCCGTTACGCGAATACGGCGATTTGACTGAAGTCACGCTCGACGCGCTCGCCGAGTTGAATCTGTTGATGGTGGGATTGCCGCCGGACGCCGCCCGCAAATATCCCGCTCAATTGTCCGGAGGAATGGTCAAACGCGCGGCGCTCGCTCGGGCGTTGGCCCTGGAGCCCAAGCTGTTGTTCCTCGACGAGCCGACCGCGGGGCTGGACCCGATTTCCGCGGCGGCGATCGATGAGCTACTGTTGTACCTGCATTCGCAACTGCAACTCACCGTGGTCATGATCACGCACGACCTGAATACTCTATTTCATACCTGCGATCGGGTCGGCGTCATCGTCGATCATCGCATGATCACGGACACGCTCGACGGAATGCGTCAGAATTCACATCCTTGGATACGGGAATATTTTCAAGGACCGCGGGCGCTAGCCGCGGAAAAGGACCGCCATGGATAGGGACGCGAATTACGTGGCCGTCGGCGCATTCGTGCTGCTGGTCATCGCGATGGCCGTCGTGTTTGTTTTTTGGTATACGGATCAACAAGATAAGCGCACTTACCAGCGCTACGAAATTTATTTCGAGGGTTCCGTCAGCGGACTGACGGAAGGCGGCGCGGTTCGCTACTTGGGGGTCAACGTCGGCGAAGTCAAACGCATGACGATCGATCTGGCACACCGCAACCGAGTGCTCGTGATCGTTGACATCGATGCCACGGCCCCGCTCGACAACCGCACGCTCGCGACCTTGGTTCTGCAAGGGGTCACGGGGCTGCTGTTCATCGACCTCCAGCAGGATCCGAATGCCGCCACGGCGGGCCCGCTCGCACAGGGCACGCGCTACCCGGTCATTCGTTCCACGCCGTCTGATTTGGATGTGCTGCTCAAGAATCTGCCTGGGCTGGCAACGCGCATGGTCGAGTCGGTCGATCGATTCAATCGATTATTGAGCGACAGTAACATTAACTCGATCAAGAAGACGCTCGAAAATGCGAGCTTGGCCAGCGAACGGTTGCCGGCCACGGTCCGCGGCATGGAGGATATGGCCGCCGACATGCGCAGTGCCGCGCACGAGGTGCGCAGCGCGGCCGCCGATCTCGAGTCGGTCACCGCGGGCGCGGGCCCGGACATCAAAGCGGCGGTCGCCAACTTCCGGGTGATCAGCGACCACCTGGCCGTCACCTCGCAGCGATTGGACCAGTTCATCGCCGACAATGGGCCCGGGATCTCCAGCTTCACGAATCATAGCCTGCCCGAACTCGAGCGCTTGTTGCGGGATGCGGGTGCGGCCGCGCGAGATATTCGCGACCTATCGCGTTCCTTGAAGGAAAACCCGTCGCAGCTGATTTACGAACCCAATAATCGCGGTGTGGTGGTGCCCCAATGAATGGCCGCGATTTTGTGATCCGCGCGATCCTGCCGCTGGCTCTCGCATGCGCGCTCACCGCGTGCAGCGGGTCCCTGTTTTCGAGCAAAACGCCCGCGCCGTCGATTTACCTGTTGTCGGCGCATGCAGGCACGCCGGGGCCGGCAATCGCGGCCGATCTCACGGTTCAAAAGGTGCAGGTGCGTGCCGGGCTGGATACGGATCGGATCGCGGTCTTATACCCCGATAGGCGTCTGGATTATTACGCCGGCGCGAGTTGGAGCGCGCCGCTCGATGAAGTCGTCCAGGACCTGGTTCTGCAATCATTTCGCGCCCGCGCCAATTTGCGTAGCGTGAGCAGCGATGCTTCGCGTTTTACGACCGGCTATTGGCTGGAAATCGAGGTCATGGACTTTCAAGCGGAGTATGCAGCCGGCGAAACCAGGCCGTCGATACACGTGGTTCTTTCGGCGAGAATCGGCAAGGCGACCGACAGACGCGTTCTGAATCGCTTTGAGGCGAGCGCTACGCAGGAGGCGGCCGACAATCGCTTGGCCGCGATCGTCGCGGCCTACGAATTGGCGGCGGATGCCGCGCTGGCCGAGATCGTTGCCGATACCGTGCGGGCGCTCGACGTCAAACCATGACGATACGGGAATCGCTCAGGGATTTTTCCTGAATCCCCCGTAGGTGAGGAAAACCCCAACGGCGAGCGAAAAGGCCGCAAACCCGTAAAAATACTCGCGGTAATGCAAGACGTCGAGATAGAACGCCGTGTCCGCTGCGCTCGTCAGAATGAGAAACGCCAGCCCCTTGATCATCGTGGCCCAGCCGATGACGGTAATGACGACGGGCAGGGCGCCGCCCGACCAGATGTTGTGCGCAATGACCATGGCGAGTCCGGCCGCGAGCAGGATGACACCGACCATGTACATCAGCGGCGCGTCCGCGAGCAGCAGTGCCAGCGTGTCCACGGTGGCCGGTCCGCGCACGATCATGCTGAATGCGGCGAGGATGCAGAACAGTCCGATCAGTCGGCTCAAGAAGATCGTGCGCGGGGACATCGCTGGCTCCATTCAAATCGCCAATGCCTCAGGAGTCGACTTCGCCTCGATGATGTCATGAGATCGGCCTAGAGCCAACTGTCCGGGCGGCCGCGAGCTTGCGAGCGAGGTAAGGGAACCACCAGGGTTTCGGCTCCATGACCGTGGCCACCTGCACCTGCCTAAGATGCCCGATCGCCTCAGCAGGCTCATTGTCGAGGATCCGACGGATGCCGCGATGGCGCATGCCGCCGAAAGGCCCCGCGCTCGCGCCGGTCGCGGGATCGTTGATGCGGAACAGCCCAACGTCGAAGCATGCCAGTGCCTGGATGGCAGTCTCGGAATCGCGTGTATAAATCGAAGCGCCGAGGCTCGATCCCGACTCGCTGGCCAGACCTACGCCCTCGGCCAGGTCGGCCACCGGCGTGATCGTGATCACGGGACCCAAGATCTCCTCGCGTGTCGGGACACTGCCGGGACGTACGTTCGTGAGTATCGTCGGCTGGAAGAAATGGCCGGGCAGGCCCGACGGACGAAATCGTCGGCCGCCGAGTATCAGCTTCGCGCCTTCGCGCAGCGTGCGCCCGACCTGATCCTCAACGCGGCGCGCGGCCTCGAGCGAAATCAACGGACCCAGGTCCGTCGCGGGCTTCATCGGATCGTCAACGTCGAGGAAACCCACGCAGTTATGCATGCGCTCGACGAATTCGGCGATGATCGAGCGCGCGACATAAATGTGCTTTCCCGACCTGCAGGCCTGACCTCCATTCGTCAATCGGCACCAAGCAATTCCCGGTACGGTGGTATCGAGATCGGCGTCTTCGCAGACGATAAACCCATCGACGCCGCCGAGTTCGATTTCGATCCGTTTAGTGGCTGCCGCGGCGGCGATGCGCCGGCCGACCGCAGCGGAGCCGGTAAACGCGACGAGGCCGACGTCGGGGTGATCGACGAGTGCGCGGCCGGTGTCGGGGCCGCCGGTGACGATGTTGACGACGCCTGCGGGCAGCGCGCCGAAGACTTCGGCCAGCATGATGCTGGTCAGCGGATTCTGTTGCGGCGGCTTGCAGACGACCGCATTGCCCGCGGCAATCGCGGGCGCGATCGCGGCCGCCGTCAGCAGCAACGGGAGGTTGAACGGCAGGATTGCGGCGACGACGCCCGTGGGGGGCTGATCGGATGGGCCGCGCGCGGCGCAAGCCTCGAACACGGCGACGGCCGCATCGATGCAGTCGATGGACTCGCACAAGGGTTTCCCGCTTTCCCGCGTCAGTAGAGTCGCGAATTCAGGCGCGCGAGCGCGTATGCGCGCACCGATCTCGCCGAGCAATAGCGCCCGATCCACGGCGGGCACCGTGCACCAAGCCGGATGCGCCGCGCGGGCCGCGGCGACGGCGCGGGCGACGTCTGCGGGCCCGCAGTCCGCCGCGCTGCCGAGCCCCTCCAGGGTCGCCGGGTTTCGAATCTCAAGCATGCTGCAAGCACCTCAGTCGCCGCGTGGGACCGGCGCTATGATGCCTGAGGGCTCGTCACGCGGTTTGCCTCCATTGTGCCCGCCACAACAGCGCCGTGAAGTCCTCTGCGATCAGAGGTCGGCTGAAATAGTATCCCTGCGCCTCGGGACAGCATTGCTCCTCGAGTACGATGAGTTGCTGCTCGGTTTCCACGCCTTCGGCGACGACTCGCATCCGTAGACTGTCGGCCATGCCGATGACGGCACCGACGATGCTCGCGTCGTTCGATTCCGCCGTCAGATTCCGAATGAAGGACTGGTCGATTTTCAAGATGTCGATCGGGAAGCGTTGCAGGTGGCTCAAACTCGAAAAACCCGTTCCGAAATCATCCAGTGCGAGATGCACGCCGATTTCCTTGAGCGACCGAAGAACTTGGGCCGTCGACTCCATGTCCTGCATTAAGATCGTCTCCGTGAGCTCGAGTACGAGATTGCTCGGCTCCAGCCCGGTCGCCGCCAGGATTTCGCGCACACCGGCGATAAAATTCCTGTCACGCAACTCCACTGCGGAACAGTTCACTGCGATCGGCATCGGCGGCATACACGCGTCCTGCCACAATTTAGCCTGGCTACAGGCGGCCTGTAGCACCCAGCGGCCGATCGGAACGATCTGGCCGCATTCTTCGGCGACCGACATGAATTTCTCGGGATGGAGTAGTCCGCGCGTCGGATGGTGCCACCGGAGCAACGCCTCTACGCTTGTCACGCGGTCCGTCGCGAGATTGATCGTGGGCTGGAAGAACAACACGAATTCGCGCCGCTCGAGGGCGTGGCGTAGATCTTGCTCCAAGGTCAGCTGAGCAACCGCGCGCTTGTTCATGTCCGATTGAAAGAATTTGTAGTTGTTTCGGCCGCTGTTTTTGGCGTGGTACATCGCCAAATCGGCATGTTTCAACAGGCTCGAGGCGTCGACTCCGTCTTGGGGACAGGTAGCGACGCCAATACTCACGGTCACATTCAGTTGGTGAGCCTCGATCAGATGGGGTGTGCTCAAGCACTGAATGATCTTCTCCGCACAGATGGCCGCATCCTGCGCCTGCGCGAGTTGCGTCAATACGACGACAAATTCATCTCCCCCGATTCGGCCCGCGGTATCCGACGTGCGTACGCATCCGAGCAGCCGGCCGGCCACGGACTGCAGCAGTCGATCGCCGATCTCGTGGCCCAGCGAGTCGTTGATGTACTTGAAGCGGTCGACGTCGATGAACAAGACCGCCATCTGATGCTGATTGCGGTGGGCGAGTGCGACGGCCTGCGAGAGCTGCTCATTGAACAGCGCACGATTGGGTAGATTTGTGAGGCTGTCATGCTGCGCCAGATATGACATGCGCACCGATTGCGCTCGCGATTCGCTGACGTCGTCAAATACCATGACTGCACCAGTGACCCGTCCCCGACGGTCGTGAATCGGCGCCACCGAGTCTTCGATCGCGAACTCTTGCCCATCGCGCCGGATCAAAATGCAATCCGGCGTGAGTGCCGCAGGCGCATTCGCGCTGATTGCGCTGATCATGGGATTCGTCACTGCAATCCGAGTCAGGCCGTCGACAATGTGAACTACCTCTTCGATCGGACGACCGACCGCCTCCTGCTGGGGCCACCCGGTGAGCGCTTCCGCAACAGGGTTGAGATAGATCACGCGTCCGTCGAGATCGGTGCTGATGACGGCATCGCCGATTGAATTGAGCGTCACTTGCGCTCGCTCGTTTTGTTCGAAGGACGATTCGATCTTGGCCGCGCGCTCGATCATGGTATGGACAGCCTTGGGCAGTGCGTAGGCATCGATATGATCCTTCAAGAGATAGTCCTGGGCGCCCCTATTCAAAGCGGACTTGGCGATCTTTTCGTCCCGCGGAGCGCTCAGCACGAGTATCGGGATTTGCGGCGCCGCGCGAAGCAAACGATCGAGATCTTCGATTCCATGAGATGCGGACGTCGATAGGTCCAGCAAGATTGCCACGATGTTGAGCTGCGCCTCAGCACCCGACCGCTCGTTCATCGCCAGGCGCTCGAGGCCCTCGTTACACCGCCTCACCCGATCGACGTTGAACGCGCCGGCGGCTTCATCGCGAAGGATGTCGCCAATGAGGCCGGCGCATGGGTCGTCGTCCTGTATCAACAGCACGCCGCGCGGCTCGGACACTCTATTTGAAACTGCATTATTCACAGTCATCAGTAAACCGCACCGATGGCGAACCGGACTGTACGGGAGCAAACATAAGCCAGTCGTATAGGCGTCGTCTTGCACCAAAACACGGCAATAAGGCCTCATCGAGTGCAACGCATCGCAACATACGCATTGATCGAAAGGCAGGCGCTGGGATGGTCTGTATCTGACCGATACCCACCCGCCGTGTTTGCGGCACCTGGCCGCCCCGACGGTCCGCGTGTCCACTTTGACCCTTGAATTGCGTCTTTTCCCATAGGAGCACAGATCGAATGCGCGACGGAGGCCTGGAGTCACATGAGCATGAAACGGAATACGCGTTGGAATATTTCGCGCTGGCTGCTTGGCTTCAGCGCAGTTGGCGCCTGTTGGTTGCTATCTGCCTGTGGGTCGTCAAATTCGCATGCGGACGATGGTCCACCGACACCCGGCGGGGCGACCGTGACTTTGTACGTCGCCGGTGCGTCCCCGGATGCCGCGCCGACGATCCTCGGCACGACCGTGAGCGACAGCAACGGTAGATCTCAATTCACCTACACCTGCCCGTCGCCGGACGCTCTTGTTTACGCGGTAACGAGTGGTGGCAACGGAATTCAAGATGCCGCGAACCCTAGCATCGAGCTGATGGCCGCACTCGGGCCCTGCAGCTCGGCGCCGTCAAGCTTCGTCATCAATGAGGTGACCACCATCGCTGCGGTCTATGCGCTCAATGCGTTCAGGACGATTCCCGGTTCGGACGCAAACCCCTTGGGCGATATGACGCAGCTGCGCGGCAAATCACCGGCCATTGCGAATGCGTTCGCCACGGCTGCCTTGCTGGCCGACGCCACGACGGGGCAGCCGGCCGCGTTCTTGCCGTCTGCGACGGTGTGCCTGGGCCTTGAATTCAGCACTCCGGTAGTCAACTGCAGTGGCTGGGGAAGATTGACTGCGCTCAGCAATGCGCTGGGCGCCTGTGTACGATCGGCAGCCGGCTCTGCACCCTGCACCCGGCTGTTCACCGATACCAATGCCAGCAATACGCTGCAGGCGGCGCTGTACATTGCGCGTAATCCGGGTTTGGTCAACATACAGGACATTTATGACCTCTCGACCATGAGCACGCTGTTCATTACGAATTTAACGGCAGCGCCGACCGACTGGACGATTTCACTGAATTTTACCAATGGTTTTCCAGGCGCTCCTGAGGCCATTGCCATTGATGCAAGCGGCAACGTTTGGAGCACCGCCGTGGGGCAGACTGATTCTTCTCTAGTCCCCGCCAAGAGTTACCTCGTGGGACTCAGTCCCACCGGCACACCCATGACGCACAGTCCCTATGCGGTCAGTCTGCCCATACCCGGCCCCGACGGACCCATCCTTTCTCTAGCCTTTGATAATAACGGCAATGTTTGGATAGCGAATTACCAATTGGGTGTCGTAACAGTCTTCGATTCGAGCGCCTTGCCTAGCGGGGGATTTTTGCCGGTCGGCGATTACAGCTACAGCGCAGCCGGCGAAGCGAACCCTACCGGCATTGCGATCGATGGCAGCGGCAACGCTTGGCTCGTGAACGGCAATTGGACCATGACGGCCCTGAGTTCCAGCGGCATGCCCTTGACAGGCAGCCCTTATACCGGCATCGGCCTCGACGCACCGACATCCATCGCCATCGATGCCAACAACCATGTTTGGGTAGCGAATGCCAGCGCTAGCGTGACGGCCCTCGATTCGAGCGGCATGCAGCTGCCGGGGAGTCCCTATACCGGCGGCGGCCTCGCGGGTGTCGGTGGCCAAAATATCGGTCAAGGCATCGCCATCGATGACAGCGGCAACATCTGGGTCATCAATAAAAACAATAGCGTGACGGCGCTGAGTTCCAGCGGCACACCATTGACGGGTAGCCCGTATACCGGCGGCGGCCTCAAAGGTGCGGCGGCCATCGCCATCGATGGAGATGGCAACGCCTGGGTCGCGAGCAATGGACCGGAAACTTACTCAAACGAGGGCGGCCTTCCGGGCCCAAGCGGTTTCGGCAACAGCCGCATCACCGAGCTTTCATCGAGCGGCAGAGCGCTATCGCCGAGCAGCGGATTCACCGCCGGCTTTATGAATGTACCGACGGGGATAGCGATTGATGGCGCGGGCGACGTTTGGGTAATTAATGATAGTTTTAATTCCGGCCCCACGACGGCACTCAGCGGTGCAAATAACGGCGTCACTGAATTCATCGGCGCCGCCGCACCGACGCTGACGCCGCTGGCGGCGCAAATCTTCAATCACGTGCAGCGCACGCCTCCTCCCCCGCCGCCGCTCACGACCTATTCGATCGGCGGCAGCCTCACGGGACTGGCCTCCGGTGCGAGCTTGGTGCTTCAGGATAATGGCGGCGACAACCTGCCTGTCTCGGCCAATGGATCGTTCAGCTTCGCAACTGCGATCGCCTCCGGGGCGGCGTATGCGGTGACGGTCCTGACGCAGCCGACGGGGCAGAGCTGCGTGGTGAGCGCGGGCTCGGGGATTGTCGGGGCCGCGGATATCACGAGTGTCGTGGTGTCGTGCACGACGAATACGGCGGCCACCTACACGGTCGGCGGTACGGTATCGGGATTGCCGGGCGGTTCGACCTTGACGCTGGCCGACAATGGCGGCGACGTTCTACAGGTAAGAGCCAATGGGTCGTTCACCTTTGGAACGCCAATTGTCATCGGCGCCACTTACGATGTGACGGCCACAGTGAGTCCGACCACCGTGACTTGCATTGTGAGCAACGGTTCGGGGACCATCGGCTCCGCCAACGTCACCAACGTTGTGGTTACCTGTCAGTGAGGCAGGGTTATATTGGCTACACCGCCGTCCAGACGACTCGGGGCACGGCAGCGCCGGCAATCAAACACGGGCCAGGCAATCCGGTTCGCGTTCCGCTACCGTTTGCTTCTCTTTACAGATCTCTTTGCCGGGCGCGCCGCGTCGGGCGGCGTCGACGCAGCGGAAGCCGGCTCATCGACATGCAACGACAGCAGGGATTCGAGCAGGCTCTCATCCGTGCTCGAACAAATGCCGAGTACGATGGCCTCGTCGCAGCCATCGGCCGTGACGTAGGCATGTCCCATGTTGCTGTCGATATAGATTGACTCGCCCACATTGAGAACGACGGGATCATAGAACTCCGTGAACACCTTGATGCCGCCTTCCAGGACGTAGATGTATTCTTCGCCGGAGTGATGAACGAGCGCACCAAATTCTTCGGCGCTCTTGGCTCGGATACGGGTCAAGATCGGGATCATGCGTTTCTTGCGCAGCTCCGGACACAGGTAGTAGTAATCGTAATTCTTCGTGTTGACGCGTACCGCGTCGGCGATGCGGCCGATGCTTCGACGCGCGGTCACGGCGGGTTCGGCGGCGCCGTCAGGTTCTGCAAATAATTCCGAAATGCGGATATTGAGCCGTTGGCTGAGGTGCACGAGCTTGTCGTAGGTGAGGGTCAACCGATCATGTTCGACCTTCGAGAGCGTCGACACGGGGATGCCGGTTCGCTGGCTCATTTCCTTGAGCGTCCATCCATTTCGCGCGCGCAGCGAGCGCAGCAGGCTTCCCAGCGTCGGATGACGGGCTTTCACATCCATATCGAATTCCCCAAAAAACGCTCGACCGATGGAAATTTTCCAATCAGGACCATTGTTTCAACAATATATGTCGAAATGCGGTGAAGCATACAGGTGGAATGCCATAGGTCAACCGGGGAAGAACCGCTCTTCGCCCAGCCTAGAGTGCATGCCGGCGCCGGCCGGTAGCCGTTTCCCGCAACGAGTCGGCGTGGCTGGCACGCGGTCGTTCCGACGAGCCTGATTAGAGAAATATGTTTGACAAGTTTCTATGGAGGATCATACTCGCTCTCCTACGACATGACGCGGGGAATGGCATTGTCGTTGAAATCAACTTTCCGTTCAGATCGTCGCGGTTAACTCCCGACGATCGCGAGCGCCGCGGCCGCGCCGGCGCTGCAACAGGGGCAAGGTAAGGGAGAAGTCATGAATCGCATAAAGAAATCCGCGTTGATCGGTTTTATCGTCGCGGGCACGCCTTTCACTTGGCAACAAAGCGCGGCACTGGATTCGACGCCACGATCGGACAGCGATGCCGATACGCTCGAAACCATCGTAGTCACCGCCGAAAAGCGTGAGGAGCGTCTCCAGGACGTGCCCATGAGCGTAACCGCGTTGAGCGGCGGCCTTCTCGACAAGCTACAGGACCGGGATTTCGCGGACTTCGCGGCCATGGTGCCGGGCCTGTCGCTGATGAGCACAGGGCCGGGCCTCACCCAGTTGACCTTGCGCGGTCAGAACGCCGGCGGCGACGGCTCGACGGTGGCCGTCTATATCGATGAATCGCCGTTCGGATCGAGCAGCGCCTTGCTCAACGGCTCCGTCCTCAGCGGCGACTTCGATACCTGGGATCTCAAGCGCATCGAGGTCTTGCGCGGACCCCAGGGAACCTTGTACGGGGCCAACAGCGAAGGGGGACTTCTGAAATTCGTCACTAATCCGCCGGTACTCGGCAGCTTCTCGGGTGAGGTCGAAGCGACCGGCGAGAGCGTGGATCATGGTGGCAACGGCGGCAGTATGCGCGGCGTAGTGAACCTGCCGCTCGGCGACATTGCCGCATTTCGCATCAGCGCCTTCGACCAGGATATGGCCGGCTACATCAACGATCCACTGAGCGGTAAGCAGGACGTGAACAGCGGCCACAAAGACGGCGGCCGGGCTTCCCTGCTTCTCGCTCCGGCGGAGAGTCTCTCCATCCGGTTGACGGTCACGGAGCAGGAGACAAAAACCAATGGAAATCCGGCTGTCGACGTCAACCCGGTCACGCTGCAACCGCTCCATGGCGATCTGACGCAAGAGCGCTACTATTCTGAACCGAATGACTTCAAGTACGAAAACTACAATGCGACCATAGACTGGAATCCCGGGCCGGTGAGCCTGCTGTCGACGACGAGTTACAGCGTTCTAAATTCGGATCAGATCACCGACGCCACGTCCGCCGTGCTCGCTCCACCCAGCACCACGCTCGGTGAAATAATCACGGGAGCGTTCGGCGAACCTCTCGGCAGTTATGAAGACAACAACGCAGGGCTGGAAAAATTCACGCAGGAGATTCGTCTGGCATCTCCGGTTTCGGATCGACTGGAATGGCAAATCGGCGGCTACTATACCCGCGAGACCGGCCTCCTAGATCAGCATCTGGAAGCCTTTTCTCTGCCGAGCGGCGCGTCGGCTGGCCTTGGTTCGCTGGAGATCATCACGCTGGCGTCGACCTATAAGGAATGGGCCGGATTCGGCGATCTGACCTATCATTTTAACTCTCAGTTCGACCTCCAATTGGGCGGCCGGTGGTCGACCAATGAGCAGACCGCTGCGGAAAGTATCTCGGGGCTTCTTGTCGGCCCAGCCACGGCCTTCAGCGCGCCTTCCCAGGGCAACGTCTTTACGTATTCGGTGGCGCCGCGCTGGCACATCGATCAGAACACCATGGTGTATGCGCGTCTGGCCACCGGCTACCGTCCGGGCGGCCCCAATGCGTTGCCGCCCCTCGCTCCGCCGAGCGTGCCGCGAGAGTACGGCTCGGACAGCAGCGTCAACGCCGAGCTTGGGATCAGGTCGACGCAGCTCGACGGACGCCTATCGATCGACGTCGCAGCTTTTCACGTCGACTGGAAGGACATACAGCTGCTCGAATACGTCGACTCGTTCGGTGTCAACGGCAACGGCGGCAAGGCACGGAGCCAGGGACTCGAATGGACCTTCGGAGTCGTACCGGTGAATGGCCTGAATTTAACCTGGACCGGAGCTTTCACCGACGCGGAACTGACCTCGCCCGCGCCGGGCGTGAACGCCCAGTCCGGCGACCCGCTGCCTTTCGCGCCGAAATGGAGTACGTCGCTCGACGGCGAATACGAATGGGCTGCGTTCGCTGACTACAAAGCCTTCACCGGCGCCACCTGGAGCTATATCGGCACGAGGAGTACCGACTTCGCGAGTTCCGCCGCGACAGTTCCCGCCCAGGTGGGCTTGCCGAGCTATGACACTATCGCTGTTCGTGCCGGTCTGGAGAACACGCGCTACCGCGTCACGGTTTACGGCAAGAATTTAAGCGATGCGCGCGGCATTACCGATTACTTCAGCAGCGGTGCGCCGGGCTTGGCAGGTGAGTTGAGCGTCATTCAACCGCGCACCGTCGGCGTCACGCTGTCGGCGAAATTCTAAAGGCCGTTGCCGAATGATCATGGATCGCGCGCTCGACAAGTCGGACGTAACGAAGTTGCCGCAACCCTACTTGCTGTTTCTCGGCGACACGACCGAGCCGGGTTACGCCAAAACGGCTTTCGGCCTGCGCGATTGGGCCAGTGAGCGCTGCATCGGCGAATGGTCCTGTGCCGGCGCGACCGTCACCGCAGACTTGCCGCGTTTGACGCCCAAACAGGCGCGCGCACGCGGGGCGCTCGCGCTCGTCATCGGCGTCGCGAATTCGGGAGGCGTCATCAACGAGAGTTGGCTGCCGTCGCTGATCGAAGCTCTCGAATCAGGGCTCGATATCATCAGCGGCATGCACACGAAGCTCAATGACACGCCCTCTCTCAAGAGCGTCGCGGAGCGTCGCGGGCGCCGTCTGATCGACGTGCGCACGCCGCCGCAGAGAATCCCGGTTGCTTCGGGTCGCAAGAGATCGGGCAAGCGGTTGCTGACGGTCGGCACGGATTGCGCGCTCGGTAAGAAGTACAGCGCGCTTGCGCTCGCCCGGGCATTCGCGGCGCGTGGTGTCGACGTCGATTTCCGGGCGACCGGACAGACCGGCATCATGATCTCGGGCCACGGAATCCCGATGGACGCGGTCATTGCGGATTTCGAGGCCGGCGCGGCCGAAATGCTCAGTCCGGATGCGCCTGCCGAGCACTGGGACGTGATCGAAGGCCAGGGTTCGCTGTTCCATCCCGCCTATGCGGGCGTCTCTTTGGGTTTGCTGCATGGTAGTCAACCCGACGTCATCGTCGTTTGCCACGAACCGAATCGTACCCACATGCTCGGTCATCCGGCATTTGCGGTTCCGCAGATGGAAGAGACCATCGAGATGAATCTGCGGCTTGGCCGGCGCACCAATCCGGCAATTCGCTGCGCCGGCATCAGCTTGAATACGGCACGACTCGATGCGAACGCCGCGTCGGAATTGATCGCCCGGGAAAGCGCGCGCTTCGGTTTGCCGGTGGCAGATCCGATACGAGGCGGGGCGGACTTCGACCGGCTCGTGCAAGCCTGCCTCACCTGACCAGATCTGACGAGAGCTGTCGAGTACTGCGACCTGCTCGCAAGTGGAGAAATCATGCTTAGGATGAAAATGCTCGGCGCCGCATTACTGGTGCTCTCGACCGCATCGATGGCTGCGCCCGGCAGCACGCCGGCCGCCTCGACGAGCATGAGCCAAAACGCGGCCAATTCAGCTGCGCCGCCATCGGCGGCTGGATCAACCGCAACCGCCTTGACGGCGCAGGACCTCGAGGCGTGGCTCGACGGCTATCTGCCTTATGCATTGAAGAAGGGCGACATCGCGGGCGCCGTCGTCGCCGTCGTCAAGGACGGGCAAATCCTGACTGAACGCGGCTATGGCTACTCGGATGTGGCCGATCAAACCCCCGTAGATCCGCGCTTGACGCTATTCAGACCGGGCTCGGTCTCGAAGCTGGTCACGTGGACCGCAGTCATGCAGTTGGTCGAGCAGGGCAAGATCGATTTGGATGTCGACGTCAATCGATATCTCGACTTCAAGATTCCGCCGCGCGACGGTGAGCCGGTCACGATGCGAAACCTCATGCAGCACGTCGCCGGTTTCGAGGAGCAGGCCAAAGACATCATTTCCGAGGACCCCAAGGCGCCCCGTTTCGACGCACTCCTCAAGCAATGGGTGCCCGAGCGCGTGTTCGCTGCCGGGACCACCCCTGCGTATTCGAATTACGGCGCCTCGCTCGCCGGTTACATCGTGGAGCGCGTGTCCGGCGAGACGTTCGACGATTACTTGGACCGGCACATTTTCCTGCCACTCGACATGAAGCACTCGACCTTTCGCCAGCCGTTGCCGCCGGACCTCGTACCGCTGATGTCCAAAGGTTATGAACTCGGTTCCGACGCGCCTCGGCCGTTCGAAATCGTCGGCCCGGCGCCCGCCGGCGCGATGTCTTCTCCCGCCGAAGACATGGCGCATTTCATGATCGCGCATCTGCAAGACGGCGAATACCGCGGTAATCGCATTCTGCGCGCAGAGACGGCGCAGTTGATGCACAACAGCCCTTTGACGCTGCTGCCGCCGCTCAACCGGATGGAGTTGGGATTTTTCGAAACCAACATCAACGGACGCGAGGTCATCGGACACCTCGGCGATACGCAATACTTCCACACCTCGTTGCATCTATTCCTCAAGGAAAACGTCGGTCTCTATTTGTCGGTCAACAGCTTGGGCAAGGACGGCGCGGCCGGCGGCTTGCGCGGCGCGTTGTTCGCCGACTTCGCCGATCGTTACTTCCCGGATGACGGGAAATACGACCGCGTCGACGAAAAGACGGCCGCAATGCATGCGGCGATGCTCAAAGGTACTTGGGTCAATTCGCGCGGCTCGCAGTCCAATTTTTTGGCGGCAGTCGGATTGTTCGACCAGGCCAAGATTAGCGTCGACGACAAGGGCCAGTTGCTCGTGCCGATTCCTGGATTGAACGGCAAACCGCGGCATTGGGTCGAGATCGCGCCATTCCTGTGGCGCGACACCGGAAGTCATGAACGCCTCGCGGCCAAAGTGGTCGACGGCAAGATCGTGCGCTACAGTATCGATGAATTGTCCGCATTCATGGTATTCGAACGAGCTCCGTGGTATCGGGACAGTGCCTGGTTGCTGCCGGCCTTGTGCGCCAGTCTGGCGGCGCTGCTGATCACGGCCGTGTCGTGGCCGGTGATCGCGATCGTGCGCCGCCGCTATGGCGCGACGCTCGTCCTCGATCGTTCGTCGCTGCGCGCATATCGGCTGAGCAAGTTCGCTGCGATCCTCATTTGCACAGCTTTCGGCCTTTGGGCCGTGACGCTGACCATGATGCTCAAGGACAACAACAATCTCGCATCCAAATTTGATGGGGTGGTCCGTCTCGCACAAATACTCGGCTTCGTCGCATTTATCGGCGGGTTCGGCTTGATGCTGTGGAATCTGCGGGCGGTATGGCGCGGAACACGCCGTTGGCCCGCGAAGCTCTGGAGCATCGTGCTCACGATCGCGGCATTCATCGTGCTGTGGATCGCATTCGTGTTCAAACTGATCGGCTTCGGACTGAATTACTGATGTCCGCGCCGACGCTCGATCGCACGACGCGGCGCATCGAAGCGGAGCGGGTACCGGAAGCCGCGGCGCCGCCGTGAAGGGCGCGCAGCGCGCATCGTGGTTTCAACGCCTGGTGCTGCCGGGCCTCGCATTCAAGGCCGTCGTCATTGGCGGCGGCTACGCAACCGGCCGCGAACTCGCGGAGTTCTTTCTGCCCAGCGGCCCATGGGGCGGGTTGGCCGCGATGATGCTTGCCACCGCGATTTGGAGCGCCGTGTGCATCGTCACCTTTCTTTTCGCAAGAGCGAGCGGTGCGCGCGACTATCACGCGTTCTTCCGTGCGCTGCTCGGACCCGGCTGCGTGGTGTTCGAGATTGCCTATATCCTGTTCGTGATTCTCATTCTGGCGGTGTTCGGCGCCGCGGCGGGCGCAATCGGTACCGCGGTGTTCGGTGTACCCAAGATCGCGGGTACGCTCGCGCTGATGGCTGCGATCGCCTTGTTTGCGACCTTCGGCAATACGTCGGTCGAGCGCCTCTTCAAATATGCGTCGATCATGCTGTACGGCGTCTATATTCTGTTCGTGGTGCTCGGCTTTACCCACTTCGGCGATCGCATCACGGCCGCGTACGCCGCGCAGACCCCGATGGACGGCTGGATGCTCGGCGGGCTCACCTACGCAGGCTACAACATCGTCGGTGCGGTGGTCATTTTGCCGGTCGTGCGCCACATGACCGGCAACCGCGACGCGATCGTGGCCGGCCTCATCGCCGGGCCCCTCGCGATGCTGCCGGCCGTGCTCTTCTTCACCTGCATGGTCGCGTATTATCCCGCGATTGCGAACGAGACCTTGCCGTCGGACTTTCTGTTGCAGCGGTTGAACCTTCCCGTATTTCATTTGCTGTTTCAAGCGATGATTTTCGCGGCGCTCCTCGAAAGCGGTACCGCGGCGGTTCACGCCGTCAACGAGCGAGTTGCCGCCGCCTGGCGTCGGCGGCGCGGCGCGGCGATGAGCGGCGGCACGCGATTATGGATCACGCTTGCGCTGCTGGTCGGCTGCATGCTGCTGGCCGATCGAGTGGGACTGGTTGCGCTCATCGCCAACGGTTATCGCGCACTCGCGTGTATCTTTCTCGCGATTTATGTATTGCCCCTGTTGACGCTCGGCGCGATGCGGCTGTGGCGCGGCAGTCTCGAGCATCGCTGACGGTGCGACCCACGGGGTCGGCGACGCGATCGATCATTTGCTGATTTCAGTCACACGGAGAGAACGACATGGTTCGACCATCCCCGCCGCGCTTTGTACGATGCAGCGGCGTATTTTTCGCGGCATTGAGCGTAGCGAGCGCCCCTGCCTGGGCGGCGGGTCCGCGCGTTCATGACGTGGTAATCCACAATGCGATTGTTTACGACGGTTCGGGCGGAAAACCCTTTTTGGGCGAAATCGCGATCGATGGCGATCGCATCGCGTATGTCGGCGCGCGTCGCGGCTACAAAGGGCGCAGCGAAATCGATGCCCATGGTCGGGCGGTCGCGCCGGGCTTCATCGACATGATGGGCCATTCCGAGGAGTCACTGCTGATCGATGGACGCGCGGTCAGCGGATTGAAGCAAGGGGTGACGCTCGACGTGTTCACCGAGCAATCCATGGGTCCGTTGTCCCCCGACATGGCAAGGAAAATGGTCGAGCGCGAGGGCGATCTCAAATACGAAGTGGCGTGGAGCAGCCTCGGTCAATATCTCGAGCATTTGCAACAGCGGGGAATTGCGCCCAACGTGGCGAGCTTCGTCGGAGAGGGAGAGGTCAGGGTCAACGTGCTCGGCGAGGCCGACGTAGCGCCAACGCCCGATCAATTGATCGCGATGCGCGCCCTCGTGCGAAACGCGATGGAAGAGGGCGCGCTCGGCGTCACCACCGCGTTGATCTACGCTCCAATGAGCTATGCCAAAACGCCGGAACTCATCGCGATGGCACGAGAGTCGGCGCGTTGCGGCGGCATCTATACCGCCCATATGCGCAGCGAGGGCGACCACATCGAAGAGGCGGTGCGAGAGACCATCGAAATCGCTCGAGAGAGCGGCGCGCCCGCGGAAATCCATCATTTGAAATTGATGGGACGCGAGAATTGGGACAAGCGCGACATGGTGCTCGGCATGATCAACGCGGCGCGCGCATCGGGAGTGCGCATCACGTCGGATATGTACTTGTACACCGCCGGCGGAACGTCTTTGGACGCTTCCTTGCCGCCATGGGTCCACGATGGCGGCCAAGAAGCGATGCTCGCGCGCCTGAAGGATCCGGCAGTGCGTGCCAAGGTGCTCGCGGCGATGCGCGAGCAACATCCGCAGGATTGGGAGAATTTATTTCATCAGGCCGGTGCGGACGGCATATTGGTCTTGAGCATCAAGAACGCGGCACTCAAGCCGCTGATCGGCAAAACAATTGCCGAGATTGCGCATGCGCGCGGTACCAGCCCGGAGGATGCACTCATCGACCTCGTGATCGAGGATGACGCCGGGGCCGCTGCGGCCTATACGATCATCAGCGAGGACAATATTCCACGCCAATTCGCACAACCCTGGGTCAGCTCCGGTTCGGATGCCGAGTCGAGTGCGCCGGAAGGAGTGTTCCTGCTCTCCTCGACCCATCCGCGCGCCTACGGCAATTTTGCGCGGATTTTTGCCAAGTATGTACGCGAGGATCACGTGCTCTCAGTCGAGGAAGCGGTTCGCAAACTCACCGCGCTGCCGGCCGACGTACTGTCGCTCCCGGATCGCGGCCGCTTACGGGCGGGTGCGTTTGCCGACGTCGTCGTGTTCGACCCGAAGACAATTCAGGACCACTCGACGTATAAAGATCCGATGCAGTATGCAAGCGGCGTCACTGATGTCCTCGTCAACGGCAAGCTTGCCTTGAAGGACGGAGAGCCGACGGGAGCGCCTACCGGGCGCATCGTGCACGGACGCGCCTGGACGGGTGCGCCCGGCGGCGGCTGCAGGGGTTCCAGCAAGGATTGGACCTGGATCGATCAACCGCCGCGCGGTTAGCCGCGAGATGACTCTGCTTTGCTGGAGCGGACGAGGCTGCAAAGGACTTATTGCTTTCGGCATAACGATCGGCAAACATCCGGGTAGGGCTTGCGATCGCATAGTGACGGGAGTGCGCAGTGAGACCGATGACATGGATGCAGGCGGCGGCATTGGCGCTCTTGTGCCACTCGCTTGCGCAGGCGCAGTCGCCGATACCGAAGGATCTCGAGGGCTGGCAAGCCTGGGTACAGGACGGACAGGAATTTAGACGTTGCCCATTCTTTGCCGGTACCGACGGCAGCAGCGAGAGCAATCGAATATGTGCGTGGCCGGGACGCCTCAACCTAGAGCTCAATCAAAGCGGTGGACACTTCACGCAGACCTGGGTGAGCTTTGCGGAAGGGTGGGTGCCGCTGCCCGGCAACTTGGAATACTGGCCCCGCGCGGTGACGGTCAATGGCGCCGTTGCCGCGGTCGTCGCGCGCGACGGTATCCCCCAGGTCCGGGTATCGGAAGGTTCTTTCACACTCGCGGGGAGCTTTGCGTGGTCGAATCGGCCTGAATCGTTGGCAGTCCCTGCTCAATCGGCGCTCGTTTCCTTGAGCCTCGACGGCAAGAAGGTGGAGCAAGCCGACCGACCCGAAGGCGCCGTTTGGCTCGGCAAGCGACACGAAGCGCAAGTTGCGCAACAGCTCGAAGTTCATGTTTATCGACTGCTCAGCGATGGGATCCCGGCGATACTCGAAACCAATCTGAATTTGCAAGTCGCCGGCGATGCTCGCGAGGAGGCATTCTCCACGGCTTTGCCGCAAGGCTTTGAAGCGATGTCCCTCGACAGCGAACTCCCGGCGCACATAGGCCCCGATGGACATTTGCACGTCCAGGTGCGGCCAGGCAGCTGGACCGTCAAATTGAAGGCGCGTGCGGCGGCCGAGTTGGGAAAAATCACGCTGCCACAGGCACTGGGTGTTTGGCCGAAACAGGAGATCTGGAGCTACGCGGCCGATGATCGGCTCCGAGTGGCGGCCTTGGAGGGCGGCGAGGGCATCGATCCGGCGCAGGCGAACGTGCCTCGAGAATGGCGCCGGTTGCCGAGTTACCGGATCGCATCGGGAGGCGTTCTGCAGATGACGGAACGCAGCCGCGGAATTTCGCCGCAGGAAGTCAATCACTTGAGTTTGCAGCGCGAGTTGTACTTGGACTTCGCGCGCCAAGGCTTTACGGCCGTCGACCAGATTTCGGGGCAGATGCGCACCGGGTGGCGCCTCGATATGCGAGCACCGTATCGCCTGATGCGCGCTGCCAGCGGCGCCGACAATTTGCTGGTTACCGAGGCCGACGGGGCGGCGCTGACGGGCGTCGAGCTCAGAGCTCCGATCGTGAATCTTGCGACCGTCGCGCGAATCGAGAAATCCGGCGGCGCTATGCCGGCAAGCGGATGGAACGAGCGCTTCGATCATGTGGACGGCGTGCTCAACTTGCCTCCCGGCCACCGTCTATTTGCCGCGTTCGGCGCCGACAGTGCGCCGGAATCATGGATCGAGCGTTGGGGACTATTGGATCTGTTTTTGTTGTCGCTGACTTCGGTGATCGCCTTGCGGCTCTTCGGCTGGACTTATGCCGCGGTCACCTTTGCGACGATCACCCTGGTGCATCAGGACAATCGGCTGTTGGCGTGGCTGATTCTCTTGGTACTGGTGGCCGCCGTCTCGATGCGAGCGGCGCCGGCGGGTTGGCCGCGGACGCTCTCGACCATGGCGCGAAATATCCTGCTTGGCGCGCTGTTAGTGGTATCCGTCCCGTTTGCCGTGGCCCAGCTTCGCTTCGCGTTTTACCCGCAGCTCGCCGAGCTAGCGGGCCATGCTCTGCAGCAACCAGTCGGCGTCGCGAAATCGGTCGAATACATGAGGGCGGGTGCGCGCGCGGCGCTGGCGCCGCCGAACTATGCGCCGTCGCCCGAGCCGATGATGCAGGCTGTGGGCTCGATCGCCGCCGCAGGTACGGCGGCCTCGGTTGGTTCGACTCGAATTCCGTTAGAGCGTTTTGCGCCGGGAACCTTGGTGCAAGCGGGCCCCGGCATCCCGAATTGGCGTTACGCGGCTTTTTCGTTCAATTGGAGCGGTCCGGTCGACGCCGCGCAAACGGTGCATTTCGTGATCTTGCCTCCATGGCTCGTTGGCCTCTGGCGCGTACTCAGTGTTGCCTTGCTCGCCGTGTTATGCACGCAGTTGCTGCGTGGCAACCTCGACTTGAAAGCCCGCTGGCAAAGATTGTTCTCGAGGCGCGCCCCCGCTGCCGTGACGATCGCGTTGGCACTCGTCTGTGCGCTCGTTGGCACTGCGGGTCACGCGTACAGCACGCCGGATAAGGAGCTGCTCACTGACCTAAAGACTCGCCTAACGCGACCTCCCAAATGCGTTCCGACCTGCGCCGAGATCATGGCCGCGCGCGTGCTGCTGACGCCGAAGAGCCTGGATGCGAGCCTCGACGTCTCGGCCTTGAGTTCGGTCGCGGTCGCGCTGCCTACCGCGGGCCAGCGCTTTGACCTCGATACAATCACGGTGGACGGCCTTGCGGTGCCGGGCGTGTATCGAGACGGCGATCAGCAGATCTGGATTGCATTGAAGCCCGGCGCGCATCTCGTCAAGTTGAGCGGAAGCCTGCCGGCGGCCGATTCGATTCAAGTGCAGTTCCCGCAAGTGCCTCGCGTGATTACCGTCAGCGGCGAAGGATGGGACGTATCGGGCGTCAACGCGGGCAGGCTGCTTGGGAATACGATCGAGCTGCTGCGCCGTCGCATGTCCGGTCACGAAGCCGACGCATCGCAAGGCGGCGCGCAACTTGCACCTTATGTGCGCGTTCGCCGCGAATTCGCGCTGGATCTGAATTGGTCGGTCCAAACGATCGTGCAGCGGCTCGCGCCCGACAGGGGCGGCATCACGCTGCAAATCCCGCTGCTCGCCGGGGAGTCCGTGCTCAGCAACGGCATCGAGACCAAGGGCGGAACCAGCGTGTTGGTCGGCTTTGATTCCGACGCCACCGAATTTACCTGGCATTCGGGTTTGTCGTATCGCGATACCTTGACGTTGACCGCGGCGGTCGACAAGCCATGGAGCGAAGCATGGGTATTCAGAGTCAGCCCCGCATGGCACGCCGAATTTGCCGGTGTGCCGGCGGTCATGCCGGAGAATCTTCAGTCGGGCGATTGGACCTTCGAATATTTTCCGCGCGCCGGCGAAACCTTGACGCTCACGGTCTCCCGTCCGTCCGCTGCAAAGGGCGACACGCTTGCCGTCGACACGGTCCTGCTCGAGTACCAATTGGGCAAGCGCTCGACGAATGCGCTACTGCAATTCGGCTACCGCAGCACCCGGGGCGATCGCCACGTCGTGAAATTACCGCCCGCGGTTCGTGTCACGTCGGTCAGCGTCGACGGCGCAACGGTCCCGGTCCAAACCGACAAGGATGAGCTGCCGCTGGCCCTGCTGCCGGGAGCACATCGCGTCGAAATTCGTTGGCAGTCGGACGACGAGATTACGTCGCTGACGCGACCGCTGCCGGTGGACTTGCGAGTTCCGAGCAGCAACGTCGGCATCGTGATGCGCCTACCGCTCGACCGTTGGGTGTTGTGCGCGGGCGGCAGCGGCGTCGGTCCCGCAATCCTGTACTGGGGCGAGTTGATCGTCCTGTGCGTGTTCGCAGTCGCCTTGGGTCGCAGTCGCCGCGCGCCATTGCGCAGCCACGAATGGCTCATTCTCGGTTTGGGCCTGAGCACGTTTTCGTGGTCCGTATTGCTGCTGTTTGCCGTGTGGATTTTCGCAATGAGCTGGCGGGAGGAACTTGACGTGCAACAGATGAGCAAACGCAAGTTCAACTTGTTGCAGCTCGCGCTCATCCTATTGTCGTTGGCTGCGGTGGTTTCGTTGATTGCGGCGATTCCATTCGGATTGCTGGCGAATCCTGACATGGGTATTGCCGGTTCGGGCCAGCGCGCCAACGAATTGAGTTGGTTCAATGATCGGGCACCCGGCGTTTTGCCGAGGCCATGGGTCTTCTCGCTGTCCCTCTGGTGGTACAAAGCCTTGATGTTGGCCTGGGCATTATGGCTCGCTTTTGCGCTGGTCCGCTGGCTGCCCATTGCATGGCGCGCGCTCGGCGCCGGGGGATTCTGGCGCAAGACGCCGCGGCCGCCCGCCTCCTCGAAAGCCGAGCAGAATTGACAATTAATCTGCGAGGCCAGACCGAACCATTGACGTCGTGAAACGGATGGGTCTATCTTGGAGTCCACACCGAAAATCGCTCGGCATTCAAGGAAGAAATGATGCGAAGCGCAATCCAATCGCCACTAGGCGACGACGAGGCACGGACGTCATGACCGAGAGCCAACGATACCGTGAAAAGATCCGCGCGACCTTGATGTCGTCGCGTTGTCAGAAAATCATGCTGGCGTTTGGAGCACATCGCATTACCGGCCTCGACTATTCCTATGTTGCCCTGGCGCTGTTGCAACGGGTAGATGCCGTTGTTGGGCTCGATGTCCGCAATGACTATCAAGGTCAGGGCTCGGGCGGATTCGAGTCGCGCGATCCCGGTCACGGCGCAGCAATCGTGGAGCCTCCTCACCCCTTGTTCGCAAATACCATTCACGAGGAAATGCTCATTGTCCATGAAAGTACACACGCGGTGTTTGCCTCCTGGAAGGGCACTACAGTTCGCCGACTGACGAACGAGGCCGTCGCGTACATCGCCGACTCGATCTATAATTGAAATGGCGCGTCGGGAGATCCGACCTTCGATCCGGCGGTTGACAATCGGCCCCCGCCAGCGAAACCGTTCACACCGGCCGATCGCCGAGTCATGATCGCCGCGGATTCCGTCGCCCAACGCGCCATTGGGCGCAGCGATGGCAACATCAGCGAGTCGGAGATTTCCGAAGTCGAAGTCACCTTGGTGGAACATCCGCTCTATAACAAATTCCTATATGACCCGAATCAATCGCGCACCGGAACCGGCATCAATCTGGGTCGCGATTTGCCGATCAGCAATTCCGTGCTACGCGCTCTTCGATAAAGGAGCAGCTCGACCTATACGGGCGCCTCGCCCTCCCCGTGCACTCGAACGAAGATGCCTGCCGTGGGATCGCTTCAATCGAATGAACGACGATCAATATCTCGGGTCGCAACCTGCGACAAGGAGATTCCCGATGAAAGCCCTACTGCCTGCTGTCACCGCCATATTCGTGCTATCCCCAGCGCTCGTCATAGCAGAGGAACCAGAAGCTAAGGCAAGCATTAGCACGCCCAAAGTGCCCAATCTCGGAGAAACGGATCTGCGCGTCCTGTTGCGCGATATCGGCGTGAAAGATCACAAGAAGTTCGTCTGGGACCCGCGTTTACAACAAACGATCGACCTCGGCAGTCTGCAGCGGCAGGACGTAACCTACCCACAATTACTCTCCATCCTGCAGATCAACGGGTACGTCACCATCGAGCGAGACGGTTTGGTCGAGGTACTACCGAACGCCGACGCTCGCCAAGCGCCGACACCGATTACGACGCCTGACAATATCAAAGGACTCGACGACGAATTCATCACCGTCGTAATGACAATGAAGAACATCAGCGCCGCCCAACTGGTGCCCATCCTCCGCCCGCTCTTGCCCCAATACGCGCATCTCGCCGCGTTTCCCGATCGCAACGCCTTGATCTTGACCGATCGCAGCTCCAACGTCCGCCGCATCGTGGAAATCGCCAAGACCCTCGACGCGCTACCTAAGGCGCCGGCCGAACTGCTGCCGCCAAAGACGCAAGAGAACCATTAGACCAAACGAGCGATGGACGATTGTCATCCGGCCATGCGGCGCACGCTTGCCGCTAGGCAGAGCGCAATCGACCGACCTCCGCGACGACCCGATCGGCGACCACATGCGCTGCCGCAGCCGCGGCGGGTGTCAGCGCCGCGCCGCCGTCAAACGAATTGCCCTCGATCGCGTAGACGATGATCTGCCGGGGCACCCGTTGCAGCGAGCGGCCGAGCGCGATCGCCTCGGGGAGCCCCCAGGCATGGCTCGAGCTCACGCGGAGGTTCCTCGGCAACTCGGTCGAATTCAAATCGAGTCGGAAAATGCGGCCATGGGCGCCGGCCGGAGCTGCGGCGTCGATACAGACGATCGCATCGAATCCATCCCAATCGTCAATCAAGGACAGCAGATCGCCGCTCCGCACCTTGACCACGACGTCCGGCGGCACCCGACCGACGAGCTCGCGTGCGACGACCGCACCGACACCGTCGTCGCCTCGGTCCGAGTTGCCGAGACCGACGACGAGCACCTTGCGAGAGCCGGCGCTGCGATCATCAGTCCGGATCATGTTCGACGCATCGACAATGCTAAGAAATGGGTCGCGCATGAAATGCACGGGTCGTGGTTGCGGATCGCCTGTTCGCACCGGTCGCGAATGAACTGTTCCGGTTGATCCAATATTGTCGTGGCGAGCGCGGCCAGATCCGCCTCGATGCTCGGCTGGTTCTGCGAGGTGGGGGGCACGATGCGCACCGTGCGGATCGTGCCTTCGGCATCGAACTCATAGCGGTGCCAGCAGAAGCCGCGCGGGGCCTCCGTGCAGCCAAATCCGGTCGCGGCTCGGGGAGTCACAGGCACGGCGGCCAGCGCGGGAGGTTCATACGCACCGATCAGCCGCAACGCCTCCTCACAGGCATAGACGATCTCGAGTGCGCGCACGATGATGCTTTTGAAGGGGTTTCGGCAGACCGTGCCGAGTCCGCATTCGTGCGCGAGTGTCTGGACGGAGGCCGGCAGGCGATCGAAATTGAGCGCATAGCGCGCAAGCGGTCCGACCAGATAGGCGCCGCGCCGCTTCAGCATCGAGTGAAGCGCCGTGGAGTGCGCGACTTGGCGTTCCTCGAACTCGGTCTCGTAATCGGCGATCTCGATATCGATATCGCGATTCGAGACCAGCCGACCCTCGTTGAACGGATATTCGTGCGGATGCCGCAGCGCCACGAACTCATAGTCCCGCTCAAACTGCGGAAACGAAAAGGCCGAGACCCGACGCGCGAGGCCGACCGCGATCTCGTGGGCGCGCGCGAGGCTCTCGGCCACCGGGGCCAACTCGGCACGACTCGGCGCGCGGTAGAAGCCTCCGACCTTGACGTTGACCGGGTGAACTTCGCGCCCTCCCAACACCCGCATGAGCTCATTGCCGGCCTTCTTCATGGCGAGCCCGCCGCGCACCAGATCCCCATGTTCGCGCGCCATTTGTATGGCGTCGGGGAAGCCGAGGAAATCCGGTGCATGCAGCATGATCACATGCAGCGCGTGACTTTCGATCCACTCGCCACAATAGATCAGCCGCCGCAGGGCGCGCAGCTGTCCCTCGACCTTGACGCCAAACGCATTCTCAATGGCATGTACCGCGCTCATTTGGTAGGCGATGGGGCAGATCCCGCAGATGCGCGCGACGATGTCCGGCGTTTCCGTATAGCCGCGTCCACGCAGCAGTGCCTCGAAAAAGCGCGGTGGCTCGAAGATCCTGAGCTGCGCAGCCGTAACCCGGCCTTCGCTGATCTCCAGGTCGAGCGCACCCTCACCTTCGACGCGAGTGAGGTAGTCGACGCGGATCGTCTTAGTCGCCATGGGCTGCGCTCTCGGTCGAAAACGGCTTGGCGGCCGCGTTGAAGCTGCGAAAAACGCGCTGCAGGTCGCGCGGCGTGGCGCCCAATGCCTGCCATTCGCGCGCGAGCGCAGCCGTATTCGGGCTTTCCATCGGACCGTAGCAGCCGTAGCAGCCACGCCGGTAAGCCGGGCAAATCGCGCCGCAGCCGGCATGCGTGACCGGGCCGAGGCAGGGTACGCCTTGCACCATGACGCAGACGCATCCCCGCTGCTTGCACTCGATACAGACGCTATGGGCGCCAATCGCCGGCTTGCGGCCGGCGAGGTACGCGGCAATGACCTCGATGAGTTGCGCTTTGTTGATAGGGCAGCCACGAAGTTCGAGGTCGACCGGTACGTGCGCCGATATGGGAGTCGAAGTCGCGAGTGTCGTGATGTATTCGGGCGAAGCGTAGACGGCGGCAATGAAGTCGTTGATGTCGGCGAAATTGCGCAGCGCCTGAATGCCGCCAGCCGTCGCGCAGGCGCCGATCGTGATCAGATGCTTGGATTGCTCGCGCACCGTTCGAATGCGTTCGGCATCATGCGCGGTGGTGATCGACCCCTCGACGAGCGACAGGTCATAGGGGCCGGCTTCGACTGCGCTCGAGGCCTCGGGGAAATTCGTGATCTGGACCGCGCCGGCCAGTGTCAGGAATTCGTCCTCGCAATCGAGCAAGGACAGCTGGCAGCCGTCGCACGAGGCGAATTTCCAGACCGCGAGCCGGGGACGCGTACGCGCACTCATCTCAAATCTCCCGCACGGCAAGGATCCGTGCGATCGTATCGAACCGCATTACCGGCCCATCCTTGCAGACGAACGCGGGCCCGAACTGGCAGTGGCCGCACACGCCAATACCGCATTTCATGTTGCGCTCCAAGGAGAGAAAAATCCGCTCGGATTCGACGCCGGCCTCGCGCAGTGCGCTCACCGTGAATCGCATCATGAGTTCCGGGCCGCAGACCATCGCGACGGCATCGTTCGCGTCAAACGCAACGCGGCGGATTAATGCCGGCACGACGCCGACGTGTCCATGCCACGAGGCGTCCGCGTGGTCGACGGTCAGTTGCACTTCCACATCGAGACGCTCCCGCCAACGCGCCAATTCGCCGCCGTACAGCATGCTAGCGGGGTTGCGGCTGCCGACGAGGATGATGACCCGGCCATAGTGAGCTCGATTCGCGAGGACCTGGTAAATCGCGGATCGAAGCGGCGCGAGTCCCAGGCCGCCGGCCACAAACAGAACGTCGGCCCCTTTGGCTGCTGCGACCGGCCAGTAGCTGCCGTACGGCCCGCGCAAGCCGACCGTGGCTCCGGCGTCGAGCTTTGCGAGCGCGCCGCTGACGGCGCCTACGTCGCGCACGGTGTGGACAAAACAGGTGGCGTCGGTGGCGCCACTGATGCTGATCGCGACTTCCCCGACGCCGAACGCATAGAGCATGTTGAATTGTCCGGGTTCGAAGGCCGGGCGGGAACCGGTCAATGGTGCAAGCTCGAGCGTCGTCGTATCGACGAGCTCGCGCCGCACGCGCTCGACCCGGTAGAGATGCGGTCGCATCGGGTCGAGGTTGCGTGCCTCGGCCAGGTCAACGTTTGCCGTAGACATCGAGAATCTGCAGCTGAGTCGCGTGCAGCCGCTGCACGAGCACCGGCAAAAATCGCTTCATCATGTCGTAACCAAGATGGTGATCGGCCTCGCATTTGGCTCGCAGACATGCGGCGTCGATACCGATCGCGCGCGTCAGCGTCACGGCACGTGCATCGTGCAGCCAACGATAGGGCGGGACCAGCCACGAGGCGCCGACGATCTCTCCTTCGTCGAGCGTGGCAAACACGATCGGCAGCTGCCCTGGTGCGCTGATCTCGAGGGCCACCTGACCGTGGCGGATCAGAAAGAACTCGTTGGCGGCGTCGCCCTCGCGACACAGGTACTCGCCGGCATCGAAACGATGATTGCGCGCGCAGCCTGCCACGAGCTCGCGATGCTCGAGCGCGAAGCCCGCAAAGAACGGGTGTTTTTCCAGGATCTGCTCAAGACCCTCCATGCTGTTCTCCCTTGCCCAGGTTTGGGCTTGAGCGGATTGTGGCCGCTTCCTGCGTGATGTCGATACCGACGGGGCACCAAGTGATGCAGCGGCCGCAGCCGACGCACCCCGAGCTGCCGAACTGATCCATCCAACTCGCGAGCTTATGAGTCATCCATTGCCGGTAGCGCGAGCGCGCCGTTGAGCGCGCGCTGCCGCCGTGGAGGTAAGAGAAATCCAAGGTGAAGCAGGAGTCCCATTTGCGCACGCGCGTCGCGCAACTCCCGGTCAGATCGCTGTGATCCTCCACGGTCGTGCAAAAACAGGTTGGACAGACCATCGTGCAATTGCCGCAGTTCAGACAGCGTTGGGCGACCTCATCCCATCGTGGATGATCCAAATTGCTCTGCAGCAGTTCTTTGATGCCGGTGGTGTTCAGGGTCCGTCCCATTTGGTTCGCCGTGCGCGCGACCACCCTTTCCGCGAAGGCAAGATCGGCGTCCGTGGCCTGCCGGTAGGGCAGCTGCTCGAGCAGTTGCGCGCCGACCGGGCTGCCGACCTCGACGAGGAAATCGTGCCGATCACCCTCCAAGAGTTCGGTCAGCGCCAGATCAAAGCCCGAGGTTGCCTTCGGTCCTGCTTGCATCGAAACACAGAAGCAGGTGCTTCCGGCCTGCCCGCAGTTGACGGCCACGACGAACGCATCTTGCCTTCGAATCGCGTAAGCGGCGTCGGGGTAGGGGCCGTCGCAAAGCACCCGATCCTGAATCGCGATCCCATGAATCTCGCAGGCTCGTGCGCCCAGAAACGCGAATTTACGATCTCGCGCGACAGAATCCGAGAGCGTGACGCCGCCGTCGTCTCGACGCATCGTCCAGAGGCTCTCGACGGGCGGATGCAGGAAGCGTTTCCAGGATTGCGGGCCAACTGTAAATCCGAATAATGCCTCGTCGTCGCGCTGCTGCAGCCGATAGCGTCCCGCCTCTTGCTGATCCATCCGCCCGACCGGTAAATCGTCAATGCGCGCAATCGCATCATAGACGATTGTCTCGTCCCGCACCGTGGGGCCGAGCACCTCGTAATCGCGGCTCAGCAGCGCGTCGATCAGCGACTGCAGGCCCTCGCGGTCGATGATCAGTCTTGCTTGGTTGACCGGGGGAGGTTGCATTCTCTGCGCTCCAGCGCACGTTGGATCGACGAGGTCCCGGCAATACAATGTCACTCTTGCGGCGCATGCAGGAATCGGAGATATACCTAGAGTACTTCGACTTCCCCGAACTGGCGCCGCCGGCGGAGCCGCGAACGCACGGTGTCAATGATTACTGGCCGATCTTCGTGAACTCGAATCGCGCGGCCTAGGCGGGGCATCAGCCCGCCGCGACGATCGCGTGCCATGACGTGCACACGCGTCGCGTCGGCTCACAGGGCGTGTCCGCAATCCGTGACGGGCTTCTCGGTCGATCGAGCAGGGCGCGGAAAATCTACGGCAAATCCCGAACCCAGATATTCCTGAAGCTGATCGGCGCGCTGTCGTCGCCGTGCGCCTGCAACTTAATCGGCGCACTGCCATGCTTCTTGTAGAACGGCTGTCCAACGTACAGCGTTTGACCCTTCAATTCGAAGTGATTCTGCACCAACACGCCGTTGAAGATGACGGTCACGCTGGCGGGAGCCTTGAGCAAACCATCATCGTTGAATGTCGGCGCGGTCCAAACGACGTCATAGGTCTGCCATTCCCCTGGTTTGCGATCGGGGTTTACGAGAGGAGCGCTCTGTTTGTAAATGCTTCCGGCTTGGCCGTTGACATACGTCGCGTTGTCGTACGAATCGAGAATTTGCAGTTCGTACCCGGCATCGCCGGGCCCGGTGGAGGCGAGAAAAACGCCGCTGTTGCCGCGCGCTTGACCGCTACCGGCTATATTCTCCGGGATTCTCCACTCGATATGGAGCTGGTAATTCCTGAACGATCGCTTGGTTTCAATGTTGCCGACACCCGGCGCCTTGTTGATCGTCAGCATGCCGTCGGAGACGATCCATCGAGCCGGCGAATGGTCCTGCGCCGATACCCACGCGTCTTGGTTCTTGCCGTCGAATAGGACGATTGCATCGGACGGCGGCGCAGCATCGGTGCGACCCGCAGCGACTATCATCGGTACGGGCTGCCACACTTCCGTGTCTTCGGGTTTTGGCTGGGCCGGCTGTTGCCCAGCAAGCGGAGCGGCCGTTGCAACTACGGCCGTCAAGACGAGCAACTGCGAGGCGAGTATTGGGAGTGCCACTCCCCAACGCATATAACGAGCGTCGAAATCTCTCACGCGCGTCTCGCCGCGCAAATCCAGCCGGCTGCCTTCTCCGCCATCATCAGCGTTGGGCTGTTGGTGTTGCCGCTCGTAATGGTCGGCATGGCGCCGGCATCGACGACGCGCAGCGCCTCGACGCCGCGCACCTTCAGTTGAGCATCGAGCACGGCCATCGTGTCGGAGTCGGCGCCCATCTTGGTCGTGCCCACCGGATGGAAAATGGTCGTGGCGATATCGCCTGCCAGTCGGACGAGGTCCTCATCGCTCTGATAGCGCAGGCCGGGTTTCCACTCTATGGGTCGGTACTTCGCCAGCGCCGGCTGCGCCACGATGCGGCGTGTAACCCGCAGCGAGCCGGCCGCTATCTTGCGATCCTCGTCAGTACTCAAGTAGTTGGGTGCGATCGCCGGCGCGTCGTCGAACTTGGGCGTCTTGATGCGCACCGTGCCGCGACTGGTCGGATTCAGATTGCAGACGCTCGCGGTGAAAGCCGGAAACGCATGCAGTGGCTCACCGAATGCATCGAGCGACAGCGGTTGCACATGGTATTCGAGGTTCGGCCATGCATGCTCCGGCGAGCTTCGGGTAAAGGCGCCGAGCTGCGAAGGCGACATGCTCATCGGGCCGGTTCGCTTGAGCAAGTACTCCAAGCCGATCTTGGTCTTGCCGTAGAGCGAGGAGGCCAACACATTGAGCGTCGGCGCGTCGGCGATCTTGTAGACCGCGCGGATCTGCAAGTGATCCTGCAGGTTCGCCCCGACGCCCGGTGCGTCGACGATGACCTTGATTCCGTGCCCACGCAGCAGGTCGGCCGGACCGATGCCCGAAAGTTGCAGGATCTGCGGCGAGCCGATACTGCCGGCGCACAGGATCACTTCGCGTGCCGCTTGTGGCGTCACCATCTGGCGGCCGTCCCATACCTGCGCGCCCGTACATCGCGGGCGGCCGTCGGCAGTGGTTGCAACGATGACGCGCGCTACCTGCGCGTTGGTCCACAGCTCGAAGTTGGATCGTCGGTAACAGGCCGGTCGCAAAAAAGCCTTCGCGGTGTTCCAGCGCCAGCCGTTTTTTTGATTGACTTCGAAGTAGCCGACGCCTTCGTTGCTGCCACGATTAAAATCGTTGGTTGACGGAATGCCAGCCTGCTGTGCGGCCTGTGCGAATGCATCGAGAATGTCCCAGCGCAGCCGCTGCTTTTCGACACGCCATTCGCCACCCGCCGCATGGTAATCGAGGAATTCCGAATCTCTGCCGCCGGCATCGAGGTAATGGTCCTCGTGTTTCTTGAAGGCGGGCAGCACATTGGCCCAGCTCCAGGTATTGTCGCCGGTGAGTTGTGCCCAATGGTCGTAGTCGCGTGATTGCCCGCGCATGTAAATCATGCCGTTGATGCTGGAGCAGCCGCCCAAGGTCTTGCCGCGAGGGTAGCGCAGCGCGCGGCCATTGAGGCCGGCCTCGGGCTCGGTGTGATAAAGCCAGTCGGTGCGCGGATTGCCGATGCAATAGAGATAGCCGACCGGTATATGGATCCACGGGTAGTTGTCTCGCCGACCCGCCTCGATCAGCAACACGCGACATTTCACGTCGGCGCTCAGTCGATTTGCGAGCAGCGCGCCCGCCGTGCCGGCGCCAATGATGATGTAGTCGAATGTTGGATCGCTCACCGCGTCATTCGACCCTAAATGGGCCGTTCATTCAAAACTTGATGCATGTGCCCACCCCCGCGCAAACTCCTTGATCATCCGGCGTGTACTTTATTTGACACATTCGGAGGTTATTTGCTACAAGAGATGTAGCTATTACGCCGCTGGAAAGGGCTCGACCCAGGTCGAATGTCTTTGATCCAGGTCCCGCCTCAACTCGCGATCCATCCAACATGCCCCAAGTCAGCATCGATCTCGAGCGGTGACTCGAATTTGAATAGCGGTGACTCGAATTTGAATAGTTGAATTCCGGCAGCGGTCTTTTGCACCACCGGGCATTGGCGCTTCATGCAGCCAAAGGGAGATAGGGACAATGAGACACGCCGCAATATCGACGAGCGATGTGGATCTCTCGTATCGATTGCGCTAGCCTGAAGGCTGCTCCGATGTACCGCCCAGCGCATTTTCAAGAAAACGATCCAGCGACGCTTGCCGCATTCGTCGATACGCATCCGCTCGCCGTGCTCGTTGCTGCGGGACCGTCCGGCCTCGTTGCGAATCACATTCCGCTGCTGCGGCTGCAGAATACGGGCGACCAAATGATCCTGCGCGGACACGTCGCGCGGGGCAACGATTTCTGGAAAACCACGCCTGCGGACAGTTCCGTGCTCGCGATCTTTGGCGGCCCCGACCGCTACATCAGTCCGGCGTGGTATCCAACCAAAGCGGAGACCGGGGAAGTCGTTCCCACCTGGAACTACTTGGTCGTGCATGCTCATGGGCGGATCACTTTCACGCAGGATCCGCTGTGGCTGCGGACGTTGGTCGAGGCTTTGACCAATCGCCACGAGGGCGCCCGAACGAGACCCTGGAAGGTCAGCGACGCGCCGAGCGAATACGTGGATCGCATGCTACGGGCGATCGTTGGTTTTGAGATTGCGGTCGAGAGGCTCGAAGGGAAATTCAAGGCAAGTCAGAATCGCACCGAGCGCGAGCGTGCCGGAGCGATTGCGGGCCTGGCCGCCGACGGCGATCCTCAGGGTCTAATTGCGCAGATCGTGCGTTCCAACGGCTGAGTACTCGGCACTCGTGGCCCCGATTGCCCGCGGGGATCGATCCACACGACGATAGTGCGCCCTGTGTTGGCTTGCAGACAGATGCACGAGCCCAAAACGCGGTAGCGTCGAACGCCGGTCGTCGTCGTCGCTCCAGGAAATCGTGGACCATGAAACGCAAGCTCAAGTCTTTGTCGATGTTGGCCGCGATCGCCACATTGTCGATAGGCTCGCATCTCTCGATTGCCGCGCAGCAGCCGGCCGCGCCGACCGCGTCCGTGGCAGTCTCGGAACTCGACCTGCAGGTGCTTCTGGATCGCGCCGGTTTCTCGCCCGGCGAGATCGACGGCGCACGCGGCAAAAACGCCGGCAATGCGCTGATCGCGTTCCGCGAGGCGCGGGGAATTCCGGCCGGTGCGCGGGGCCGCAAGTTGCTGCTCTCGACGCTCGGTGCGGGTGCAATTGTTCCGATCGTGTCCCACACGATCACGGCGGAGGAGGCGGCCGGACCGTTCAGCGCGACCATTCCGCCAGACATGCTGGCGCAGTCCAAGCTCCCTGGTCTTTATTACACTTCCGTGCTCCAAGAGCTCAGCGAAGAATTTCACGCGGCACCCGCGCTCCTCGAGCGGCTCAACCCTCGTGCGCGGTTCACCGCAGGGGAGGAAATCCGCGTACCGAACTTGTCTGACGCGGCGCGCAGCGCCGATATGGCCGGGGAAAGCGCTTCGAAGCGCGTCGACACCCATGAGCGCGTGCGCTCTCATAGTGGGCCCGTCAAAGTCGTCGTCTCTCAGCACGGGGCGATTCTCACAGTTTACGACAGAGACGATCAAATCATTTTTCACGCTCCCGTCACGAGCGGCAGCGAGCACGACCCGTTGCCGTTAGGCCACTGGCTCGTTACCGGGGTCGTACGAAACCCAAGCTACAACTACAACCCGGACCTGTTCTGGGACTCGGATCCCGGCACTGCGAAAGTGACGATTGCGGCGGGCCCGAACAATCCCGTCGGTGACATTTGGATCGACCTCAACAAGCCGCATTACGGAATTCATGGTACGCCGGCACCGTCGCGCATTGGTTATGCGGAGTCACACGGATGCGTACGACTCACGAATTGGGACGCCTTGGAACTCGCCGCACTCGTCAGCAAAGGCACGCCGGTCGTGTTCGAACCATGAGGGCTCTCAATGCGCTTGGGCTGCTGGCGATAGCGACGGGATTTTTTCTATCCGGCACACTCGCATCGCGACATACCGCGGCGGCGGCTTCTAACGAGCCGACTCAGGAGGCGTGGGTCGTGCAAGCCAGCGCGGGCTTACCGCCGCGGGTCATCGATACGCTATCTCGAATCGCGGGGGTCGATCGACGACTTCTCGCATTGCGCGCGTATCTGAGGGCTGGGGACGGTTTATCCGAGCGCTGGAGCTGGTCGCAGGACCAGCAATCGGCGTATGCCTCGACTCCGGAGGGGAAACTCGCGTCAAGTGAACTCGATGCCGTCGCTGCAGCCTTTACGGCAGCCAATCCCGGATTCACGCTTCGCGTCGATCGGCGGCCACGCAGTCTGGAGGCGCAGATCATCGGCTGGAACGAGAATGCGTCCGTCGGGACGGCCGCCGCCGCATGTGCGAGCGCGCTCGATCAGCAGTTTGGCGCCGCTCACGCGCCGCGCGGCGCAATTGAACTCCGAAATGCGCTGATCGACTGGCAACCGAACAGCGCAGCAACGCTCGCTGCCCCGGGGCTTTCAGCGCACGGTCAGGCGCGCGCCTTTGATTTTCAAGTCGAACACGGCGGTGACGTAATCGCCGGGACCGACGCCGCGTCCGCGCATACCCAATGGGATGCGGCAGGCTGGACGCAAAAACTGCACGCGGCGGTGAGCATCGCGGGGAAGCATTTCGTCGGGCCGCTGCAATCACCGTACGAGCCTTGGCACTATGCCTACGCACCCGCCGTGCCGCGGTCCCTGTAATTTATGGTACCTGCGGACTCTAGCAATGAAACGAACTACCTGTGACGCCAACGGCAGCCTCCCTTGCCGTTCCAATGGATCACCGCCTAGGCTAACCAAGCCATTTCAGCGTAATGGACTCGGCGCTTGGGCTCGATGCATGAATAATTCGCCTCACGATCCCGTGAGCGCCGCCAAGCTCTGCCGCACGCGGCCCTCCATCTCGACGAGCCTCGGTCCGACTTCGGCGATCAGCCGCTCGCGCGGCACACGAAACTCGGGCGCGCTGCAATTGAACGCCATGACGCGTGACGCGTCTTGCGCCGCGAGCGGCAGACCGACGCTCGCCACCAGGTGCGCGCCGTCACCGTCGCAGATCGTGAAGCCGAGGCGTTGATACTCCGCCAAGGCTTGATAAATCTCTTTTTCCATCCGTGGCCACTCGTGTGGGTGGCACCGCTCGAGATGTTCGAGCACGTAGAGACGTTCGGGCCGCGGTAGTCCGACGATCAGGCAGCGTGCGATGCCGGTGCTGGTCATGGGCACGCGCACGCCGAGGTCGCGATGAAATGCGGATTCCGCATCATTGCCGCACTGTTCAATGAACATAATGTCGAGGCGATCGCGCACGATCAACGATACGGTGACGCCGGCAGTGCGCGCCAATTCCTGCATCAAGGGCTGGGCGACTCGGCGCACGGGCAAGGCCCGCTGCGCGTTGTATCCCAAGGCAAGCCCGGCGAGTCCCGGCCGGTATTTGCCGAGGCGTGCCTCATAATCGAGAAACCCCAAGCGCGCGAGCGTGTAAGTTAGGCGCGAGACCGTCGGCTTCGGCAACCGCGTGATTGCGGCAATTTCTTGATTCCCGAGCAAGCCTGCGCCTTCCGAAAATGCGCGCAGCACGTCGAGCCCGCGGGCCAGGGCGGTCACGAATTGCTTGTCGTCGGACTGCGCGAATTGCGGCTGATCGCCCGGGTCCAAATCGGTGAGCCGGGCATGCAGCGGAGCGGCGCGGTTGCGGCTCAAGCAGCCTGCCGCTCGACGTCGACGGGGATGTCTCGGTGGCCGCAACGCAGCATTTGCTGCGTCGCGGCTCGCATCGAGTTAGGCGCCACGAAGCTCATCGGCGAAGAATGCCGACGCGCGCGCAGGATCCCGTCGCGCACGCGGAACCGTCAGGGCATGGAAAACCCGAGCATCCCAATCCAATGAGCCTCCAACGCGTGGAATTTCGCATGTTATTCCGCGGAATGGAATATTATTTCATTTTAGCACACTCGCGCATATGCGCCATGAACGCTCAGGACTGAGCCCGGCGCCGGCGTTTCTGCTTTGGCCAGCAGTTTCGCCGGCGCTTCGGTATTCTCGCGACACATCATGCAAGAACGATACGAACCCGCGCCCGTCGAGGCCGACGCACAGCGGTATTGGGAGCAGCAGCGCTGCTTCGAGGCCAAAGAGGACCCGGCGCGCGAGAAATATTACTGCCTGTCGATGTTTCCGTATCCCAGCGGCCGCTGCCACATGGGGCATGTGCGCAACTACACGATCGGCGACGTGCTTGCGCGATTCATGCGCATGAACGGGAAAAACGTGCTGCAGCCGATGGGTTGGGATGCCTTCGGTCTGCCGGCCGAGAATGCGGCGATTGAAAACAAGGTCCCTCCGGCGAAGTGGACCTACGACAACATCGCGCATATGAAGCAGCAGCTCAAGTCGCTCGGCTTCGGCTTGGATTGGACGCGCGAGCTGACGACGTGTCGGCCCGAGTACTATCGTTGGAATCAATGGCTGTTTCTGCGCATGCTCGAAAAGGGCGTCGCCTACCGCAAAACCGGCCAGGTCAATTGGGATCCTGCGGATCAGACCGTGCTCGCCAACGAACAGGTCATCGACGGCCGCGGCTGGCGCACCGGCGCGCTGATTGAAAAACGCGAAATTCCGATGTACTACCTCAAGATCACCGACTACGCGGCTGATCTGCTCGATGCCTTGGGCGGAATGCACGGCTGGCCGGAGCGCGTGCGCACGATGCAGGCCAACTGGATCGGCAAGAGCGAAGGCGTGAACCTCGCGTTTCCGTATGACATCGACGGGTCGCGCGGTTTCATGCGCGTCTTCACGACTCGCGCCGACACGATCATGGGCGTGAGCTTTTGCGCGGTGGCGGCGGAGCACCCGCTGGCGACGCTCGCCGCGCGCACCAATCCGCGGCTTGCGGCATTCATCGAGGCCTGTAAGCGGGGACCCGCGATCGAGGCCGCGCTGGCGACGCAGGAGAAGAAGGGCATGCCGACGGGGCTCGTCGTGCGCCACCCCGTGAGCGGCGCCGCCGTGCCGGTCTGGGTCGGCAACTACGTGCTCATGAGCTATGGCGAAGGCGCAGTCATGGGCGTGCCCGCGCACGATGAGCGCGATTTCGAATTCGCAAAAAAATACGGGCTGCCGATCCTGCCCGTCATCGACGTGGACGGACGGACCTATTCGACCGAAGCCTGGCAGACCTGGTATGGCGAGCACGGCCGCTGCGTCAATTCGGGCGATTACGACGGGCTGGAATTCCAGGCCGCCGTCGATGCGATCGCGGCCGATCTGCAGCGCGCAGGCTTGGGCAACAAGCAGACCACCTGGCGCCTGCGCGACTGGGGCATCTCGCGGCAGCGCTATTGGGGCTGTCCAATTCCGATGATCCACTGCGCGAAATGCGGCGCCGTGCCGGTGCCCGACGTGGATCTGCCGGTATTGCTGCCGGAGGACCTGGTTCCGGACGGCAGCGGTAATCCGCTCGCCAAGTACGCGGCGTTTCTCGATTGCAGTTGCCCGAAATGCGGCGGCAGCGCGCGTCGTGAGACCGATACGATGGACACATTCGTCGACTCGTCGTGGTATTTCCTGCGCTTTGCCTGCACCGACAATGCGCGCGCGATGGTCGATGCGCGCGTGCAGTATTGGCTGCCCGTCGATCAATACATCGGCGGCATCGAACACGCGATTCTGCATCTCTTGTATTCGCGCTTCTGGACGCGCGTCATGCACGAGTTGGGAGCCGTGCCCTTCAAGGAGCCGTTCGCGAACCTGTTCACGCAGGGCATGGTGCTCAACGAGGCGTTCTTCCGCAAGCCATCGTCCGGTCGCGTCGAATATTTCAATCCCGCCGACGTCGACATCATCACGGACGCCAAGGATGGGCGCCGCATCGCGGTGCTGCGCGCGGATGGCCAAGAGGTCGAAGCGGGCGGCGTCGTGACGATGTCGAAATCCAAGAAGAACGGCGTCGATCCGCAGGCGCTCGTCGAGGAGTTCGGCGCGGACACGGCGCGCCTGTTCACGATGTTCGCCGCACCGCCGGAACAGACGCTGGAGTGGTCGGACGAAGGCGTGCAGGGCGCGTACCGCTTCATCAAGCGCCTCTGGAAGGCCGTCCATGAGCATGTCGTGGCCGGCACCGGCGGGACCGACGCCAAAGCCGGCGACGCGAATGACGACGCGCATGGCGAACCGACCCAAGCGCAGCGAGCTATTCGCCGCCAAGCCCATCAAACCTTGGCCAAGGTCACGGATGATATCGGTCGCCGGCGCACGTTCAATACGGCGATTGCGTCGGTCATGGAGCTCTTGAATGCCGTCGGCAAATTCCAGTGCGCGTCGGCGCAGGATCGTCGCGTGCAGCACGAGGCGTTGGAAATCGCGGTTCTGTCGCTCTCGCCGATCATCCCGCATGTGACGCACGCGCTGTGGCGGGGGCTGGGCCACACGACTGCGCTCATCGACGAACCGTGGCCTGCGGTCGATGCCGCGGCGCTGGAGCAAGCAACGCGCGAAATCGTCGTGCAGGTCAACGGTAAGCTACGCGGCCGCATCGCGGTGCCGGTCGACGCCGATGAACTCGAAATGCGCGAGGCTGCGCTCGCCGACCCGCACGTGCAGAAATTTGTCGGCGCCGCGGCAATCCGCAAGGTGATCGTCGTGCCCGGAAAGCTCGTCAATATCGTGGTCTGACGGGCCTGCTCGTGTACGCTCGCGCCATGCAAACCGCAATTAGCCGCGCCGCGCCGCGCGCAGCCGCGCTGATCACGGTTTTGAGTCTATGTATCCTGTTAGGCATCGACGCCTGCGGCTATCGACTGGCGGGCAGTGGTCCGTGGCCGGCGGTCTTGTCCCGTCCGTATGTATCGCTCAAAGATCCCTATACCGATTTCTCCCGTGAGTTCGAGCGCGAATTGAAAGCTGCGGGCGCCGTGCTGCAACCTGTGGCGGCCGGCGCCAGTGCGACGATCGAAGTCACCAAAGACACGGTCGAGCAGCGCACGCAGTCGGTGTCGGCGAGCAACATTCCGACCGAATATCTGCTGGTCTATACCGTGACTTTCGCCGTGCGCGGCGCGGAAAAGGAATTATTGGCGCCGCAGACGATCACCTTGCAGCAAGACTATAGTTTTGCGGAAAACGTCGTGCTGGCGAAGGAACACGAGGCCGACATACTGCGCGAGCAAATGGCGCGCAATTTGGTCGCGATCGCCATGCGCCGCTTGGGCAGCCTGAAATAGCGCCGCTGTCCGGGGAATGTGCATGCTCCTCCTGAACGCCATCGATCGCCCGGCGCTCGGCCTGCTGCTCGATCGCTACGGCTTGGAACTCGTGTTGGTCGCACGCGAGCAGATAATCCCCGGTTCGTATTGGGGCGAACGCGAGGCGGGCCTCATCGGCGCTCGAATCTATGCCCGGCTGGATACACCCGTGCACTCGATATTGCACGAAAGCGCCCACTTCATCTGTATGACACCGGAGCGGCGTGCCGGACTCGATACGGATGCGGGCGGCGACCATCCGGAGGAAAATGCGGTTTGCTATCTGCAAATCGTATTTGCCGAATTGCTGCCCAACGTCGGCCGATCGCGGATGTTTCGCGACATGGATGAGTGGGGCTACACGTTTCGGCTCGGCAGCGCGGCCGCCTGGTTCGAGCAGGATGCCGAGGACGCGCGCCGCTGGCTCGTCGATCACGGCCTCATCGACGCGTCCGGTGCGCCGACCTATGCCTGTCGGTAGTCCGGCGTCGCCGTCATGCCGCGCATGTACCCGCAACTGGGGCATGCCGATACGGTCGCCGCGTTGAGCGAACTCGCGCGTGGCAGGGCGCCGGTGCTCGCCGACATCACGTAATTCATTGCCGATGGCAAATCGCAGACGCGGGCGGTGTACGAGCGCAAGAAAGGAGAACGTGCATGAGTCAATGCAAACTTGCGCCCGTGCCGATACCGTGCCCGACGTCGCGAATTTCCGCGAGCTTTACCAGGAACTCGTCGAGACGAACACGACGCTCTCTTCGGGCAGCTGCACCTTGGCCGCCGAACGAATCCGCGCCTAGGCGGCGACCGAACGCGGAGTTCGCGCCGCAGAGCGGCGTGGGGAATCGGCGTCGCTCTGCTGCGTGTCGGCGCGATAGTGGGACACGAGCTCGGAGAGCTCGCGCGCCTTGTCGACGATCGACTCGCTCGCGGCGGCCGCCTGCTCTACGAGCGCCGCGTTTTGTTGCGTCATCTCATCCATTTGAACGACGGCTTTGTTGACCTGCTCGATGCCGGCCGCCTGTTCTTGGCTCGACGTCGCAATTTCGGCGACGACTGCTTTGACCTTCGCGACGGCCTCCCCGATCTCGCCGAGCGCGCGGCCCGACTCGTCGACGAGCTTCGTTCCTTCCTCGACCTTCGTCACGCTGTCCTTGATCAATGACTTGATTTCCCTCGCGGCAGTCGCGCTGCGGCCCGCGAGGTTGCGAACCTCGCTCGCCACCACGGCAAAGCCGCGGCCCTGATCGCCGGCGCGCGCCGCTTCGACAGCGGCGTTCAAGGCCAGCAGGTTCGTCTGGAACGCGATTTCGTCGATGACCCCGATGATCTCGGAAATCTTCTTGCTCGAGGAGTTTATCTCGCTCATGGCCGCTACCGCGGCCGTAACGATGGAGCTGCTCTTTTGCGCCTGCAGATGCGCCGCGGCGGCCAACTGATTCGCTTCGCCGGCATTGTCCGCGGACTGTTTGACGGTCGTCGTCATTTCCTCCATGGCGGAGGCCGTCTCCTCGAGGCTCGCGGCTTGCTGCTCGGTCCGCTGGCTGAGATTCGAATTGCCGTCGGCGATCTCTGCAGCTCCGCCATGGACCTCGCCCGAGACCATCTTGATCTCTTGAACCAGGGTCATCATCGCATTGACGAGCGCATTGGCGCTCTCGCCGAGCGCGGCAATTTGTCCAGTCTTGCTGTTGAGCGAAATTCGCCGCGTCAAATCGCCGTCGATCGCGGCCTGCACGACCTCGCGCGTCTCCTGTACCGCCGCGTCCAGCGCCGCGGACATGCGGACTTGTTCGGTCACATCGGCGGCGTACTCGACGATCTTGTAAGGTTTGCCGCTCAGATCCATGATCGGACTATGGGTCGTCTGGATGTAGATCTCGGCTCCGCCATTGGCGACGCGCCTGTGCTGGCCGGCGTCGAATTCGCCGCGGCGCAATTTCGCCCACATCGCAGCATGGCCCGGACCGGAGCGCTCGGCGCTGCACATGAATACCGTGTCGTGTTCGCCGACGATTTCCTCGAGGCGGTATCGGAAGAGCTTCAGGAAGTTCTCGTTCGCGGTGCGCACCGTGCCGTCGAGTTCGTATTCGACGATCGCCTGCGCCTTGTTGATCGCTGCGATCTGACCCTTGGCATTGAGTTCGTTCTCGAGCAGCGCGCCCTGCATCGTCTGAAGCGCCGACAGCATTTGGGAAGTCTCGTCGCGGCCCGATGCGTCGATCGTATTATCGAGTTTGCCGCCCGCCACCGCGCGCGCGATCTCGATCGCACGGCCCAGTGGCCGCGTGATCGAGCGCGTCGAGACGACGCACAGCACCGTGCCGAATACCAGGCATAGCAACGCAATGCCGATTTGCAGCATCGACGAGCGCGTGCGCGTCGCCGACAGCGAAGCTGCGGCATTATCGACGCGGGCGAGCGCCGTCTGATTGAGCGCCTCGCTCGCGTCTTCCATGCCGTGAACCGCCGCCTTAAAGGCGCCGATCTCGCCGTTGGCTTCCTGAGTCGTCTTGATCTGGCCCGAGCGAATACGCTCAAAGGTCTTTTCGAAGCCGTCGACGTATGCGCGGAATCCTAAGTCGATCTGCTGCAGCGCTTTCCGGTCGTCGGCGGTCAGTTCGAGGGTGTTGGCCTGGGCGATCTCCGCGGTCAGCGACGACTTGACCGAGTCCCACTTCTGCTTGTAGGACGCGAGCTTCTCGGCGTCGTCGAGATTGATGAAGGAATCCTTCTCGAAGCGGCGTTCGTTCAACACCAGCAGGTCGATTTTGGCGGCCCGTTGGGCGAGCTGCACATCGTTGGTTGCGGCGTGATGAGCAGTCGAGTAGAGCATGTTTTGGCCGATCACGCCGACGCCCGCGCAGGCGAGCAACAGCACCAGCAGAACACCGAAGGCCGCGCTGAGGCGGCCCATGATTGTAAGATTCTTGAGCATTGTTTTACCTAATTCCTCAGCCATTCAATGCGCGCAGCCGGCGGTGGTGGAACCGGCGCTCGGCAGGCCGGCTCACAAGGGCTTGGCGGCGGGCCGAGACCTCACACCATGTGTATCGCTGTTATTGGCGTTTACTTGAGGCGCCGCGACGCCGCCGCAGCGCCCTGTGCGTAGTCTTAAGGCTGCCTAAGGCCTAAATGTGGACTCGATCACTTTTTGGCCGGAATTAGGTCTTTGAACATCGGTACGAATTCGATGGTCTCTCCGTCGCCGACGTCGTAGCGCACGATATCCGCACCGCGGTAGCCGCGCATGGAATAGAACTTGACGCCCGGCAGCGTCGCCATCAGCTCGGCGCGCGAAAAGCCGTGCGCAAGCGCCTCGTGTTCACAGCGTTCGAGCAATAGCGAACCGATGCCGCGCCGCGCATGGGAGGGATCGACGAAAAACGCACGGATCTTGGCGGCCTCGATCGCCGGATCGAGCCGCTTCGCATCGCGGCCCGAACGGGCATCGCCGCCAAATAGCGTCGCGCGGTAGCTCCAGCCGCCGCAGCCCGCGAAAGCGCCTTGCCGTTCGGCAATAAAGTATGTTTCGTCACGCAGCAGCTGCGTATCGACGCCGAACGCCCCGCGTAGCGCGCCTTCGATTTGCGCGGGGCGATAATCGTCCAAACTCAAGCCGCGCGCCGATCGGGCTATCAGCTGCCCGATCGCGGGGATATCGGCGGCAATCGCCTTGCGCAACACGACGGTCATGATCTCGATCGCTCCACGTCCAGCTTGGCGTCCTGCGCTGCCGCGCAATTGCACGGGGGCGGCCCAAGGCTGCGCATGGCGGCGGCAATATGCGACAATTACAGCAGCTTTCAAGGAGGCATTGGTGCTCAAATTACTGCTGTGGCTCGTGCTCCTGGTATTGTGTTGGCCGTTGGCTTTGCTCGCGCTGCTGTTATGGCCGCTATTGTGGCTATTAACGCTGCCGTTTCGGCTCGTCGGCGTCGTATTCGAGGGCATGTTCGAACTGCTGCGCGCCATCGTGCTGCTGCCCGCGCGCATTCTCGGCGGGCCCGGTTCGGTACGTCGCTAGGCTCCAGTCAGGCGGCGTTGGCCGCCGCGGTCGGCATCGCGTAGCAGCGTCCGAAGCGATTGGCCAGGAACGGCTGCAGCCCAATTTCCTCTTGCCGGATCAAACCCGCCTGCGGCAGATGTCCTGCGCTAAGCATATCGAGTACGGCGCAAATTCCGCCGGCGGTCGTGATTTGAATCGCGCTGCGCATGCGGCCGCCCATCGGTGCGGCGTAGATTTTGTTGGCGTAGGTTTCCTGTACGAGCTGACCGCCCTGCAGCCCGCTGACGGTGACGAACACGATGACGACGTCTTGCAGCGTAATCGGCACCGCGTTTTCCAGGATATCCTTCAGCAGTTCGCGACGATCGCGCAGCCTCAGGTCGTTGAGCAAGGCCTTCATGATCGCGGCATGGCCGGGATAGCGAATCGTACGGTAATTGAGATTGCGGACCTTGCCGGCCAGCGTTTCGCATAAGGTGCCGAGCCCACCGGAGGTGTTGAAGGCCTCGTACAGCACGCCATCGAGGGAAAACTCTTCGCATTCCTCGAGCGGCTGCGTTTCGCGCAATTGACCGTTGACGATTGCTTCGCAGGGCTCGCAGTATTCGTTGATGACGCCGTCCGTGCTCCAGGTCAAATTGTAGTTCAGCGCGTTGGAGGGAAATTTCGGCAGAGCGCCGACCCGCATACGCACGTCCTGAAGCTCATCGAATCGCGACGCCAAATCGCTGGCGACGATCGTTATGAAGCCCGGCGCGAGGCCGCACTGGGGTATGAACGCCGTGCGCGCGCCGGCCGCCAGCTGCTTGACCGCGCGCGTGCTCGCGACATCCTCGGTAAGATCCAAATAATGCGCTCCGGCCGCTTTGGCCGCCTCGGCGATCAGTCGCGTCGCGTGATAGGGAGCCGCGCTGAGTACCGCGAATTGACCCGTGAGTATCTTGCGCAGCGCGGCGGCATCGCTGATGTCGGCCGCGATCTTGTTGATCGGCAACGCGGTTTCCAGCCGATCCAGCGGTTTGCTCGCGCGATCGATGACCGTCACGGCGTATTCGCCGCTGCCGACCAACATTTCCGCAATCATTGAGCCAATCTTGCCCGCACCGACGATAACGATGTCTTTCATGCCGCCCCCAAAGGATAGACGACTATTCTTCGCGAAATGCCCGGCGAATGGTATGGGCAACCTGCGCATTTTAACGGTACAATTACGTCATAACGTAGGTGTTCACCGCCGAAATGACGGATACGATCGATAATCAACTGATTTCCAGGCTGCGCGAGGACGGGCGCACGTCGACCGCCGAGCTCGCGCGCCTGGTCGGTCGATCCCGCAGCAGCGTCCAGAGCCGCATCGAACGGCTCGAGCGCGACGGCGTAATCGCGGGCTATACCGTGCGGCTCGCGCCTGAATATGAACTTGGCGCGGTACGTGCGCACGTGATGATCAAGGTCGGGCCCAAGGAGACGCGCGCGGTCACGGCCGCCCTGGCCGCGATCAGCCAAGTGCGGCTATTGCATTCCGTCAGCGGCGACGTCGATTTGATCGCCGTCGCGGCAACGGCGACCGTGGCAGAGATGGACCAAGTCATCGACCAAATCGGCGCGCTGGCGGGCGTCGAGCGCACGACCTCATCGATCATTCTCTCGACGAAATTCGAGCGCTAGCCGCAGACTTGCGCCGGCCGCGGGAAGAAAATGCGGTGTGGGTCTTTAAAAAGCCCCACACCGTTGGAATATCGCGCCGACGGGGGAGTTGGCTGGTTGCCGACGCGAATTGCTCCTAAACCTGTTCATGTCCTTGGCCGGCGGGCGGCATCGGACTTGGGATCAATAGTGCCAAATAAGGACAGGTCAGGGGAGTACTCTTTCTCACTGTCAATGCAATTTTTTTCATCTAAAGATATACGCTCCGGGCAGTAGCCTGCCATGCGGTGCTGCCCTAGCCCGGTTTGCGGCGGCGTTGTTTGACGATCAAATAGGCGATGATGGAAACCAGCACCGTCACGCAGCTCGCCTTGAAGTCCGCCTGCATGCCGGGCGTGAATGCCATCGCCATCAGAACGGTGCCCATGCCCAACAACGCGACGATGCTGAGCCACGGAAACCACCACATGTTCACGGGCGGCGCAGGTTCGCGGTCCTTTTGGCGGCGGAAGCGCAAGACCATGTGCGCGATGACGATCACCATGTAAATGACGACGACCAGAGCGCCCGAGGAGCTCACGAGAAAATCGAAAACTGCTTGTGGTGCTTGGGTTGCCGCGATGATGCCGAGAAAGCCCGCCGCGGACCCCATGAGCACGGAGACCACGGGAACCCGACGTTTGTTCAGGCGCACCAAGCCCTGCGGCGCGTCGCCGGAGGCCGCGAGCACGAACATCACGCGCGAACTGACATAGAACGCCGAGTTCAGGCAGGACAGGACGGCGGTCAGAATGATCGCGCTCATGATCAATCCCGCACCCGGTACATGCATCGCGTTGAGCGCGAGCGTGAATGGTGATTCGCCGGAGCGCACCAAATTCCACGGCACCACGCAGACGATCAAGAAGATCGAGCCCACATAGAAAAGCAAAATGCGCCCGATGACCTGGGTGCTCATGCGCGCGACCGCAAGTCCCGGTTGCGAGGATTCCGCCGCCGCGATCATCGTGATTTCCGCGCCGGTCATCGCGAAAAACACGATCGGCACGGTCGCGCCTACGGCAATCCAGCCATGCGGCGCGAAGCCGCCGTATGCGCTGAGATTGTGGAAGGTCGCGCCGTTAGGCGAGATCCAGCCGAATGCGAACGACGCCGAGATCGCGATGAACACCAGAATGGCGGCGACCTTGATCGAGGCAAACCAAAACTCGAACTCGGCGTATGAGCGCGCCGACATGAGATTGACGGCGGTCATGACGGCCATCAGGCCTAGGCCGATTAGCAGCGGCGACAGGGGTATCCATTGCTGCAGAATTTTGGCGCCGGCAATCGCCTCGACCGGGACCACGAGAACCCAGAAATACCAATAAAGCCAGCCGACCATGAATCCGGCGCCGTCGCCCAAACCCGCGCGCGCGAATTCGGTGAACGTGCGTACGCGCGGCAGCGCGGTGGCCATCTCCGCGAGTCCGCGCATCACGAGCAGGATCAGCGCTCCGGCGATGCCGTAGCTGATGAAACTCGCGGGTCCGGCGGCGATGACGGCCGTGCTGCTGCTGACGAAAAGACCGGCGCCGATGATGCCGCCGATCGAAATCATCGTCAGGTGCCGCTTCTTCAGGGAGCGGCTCAACTCGTTCATCGGCGCCAGTGCCGCGGCGACGTCGGCCTCGGCGAGGGGATTCGATTGATTCATTTTGAAGCCTCGACGTTGACTCGCACACTTCCAGCCCCGATGCGATCGAGCCAACGGCAGCAATAGGTCTCGATGCCCTTCTCGAACAGCATGCGCTTGTTATTGAATGATCCCATCGTGAACACACCATACTCCGCCACATCGGCGGCGTCACAGAGATAGGCGACTTCCTTGCCGTGATTGACCGTGAGCTCCGCGAGCGCGCGACCCATGAAATGACCGTCGCCGTCGAGGATCATGACGCGCTGGCCGGGAACCGGCGGCGATGCCATGGACGGACCATAAGCTCAAGTCCGGCAGATCAAATGCGCGTCGCCCGCGGGCGCGTTGCCGCGTTCGTAAGGTTTCGCCCAGACCATGTAGACGGCGCCGAGGATCATCACGCCGATCGTCGTCACGAGCATTCCGTAATCGACATACCAAGGGTCGTCCGGGCTGCGCGGCCACAAGATATTGATGATCGCGCCCACGCCGTAGGTGAGCGCGAGCAGATTGACGAAGTAACCCCAATTCCCGAGCGTGTACGGCCCAGCCGGCCGCCAGCCCTTGCTGCGCGCGATCAGCGCAGCGAGCACGATCATTTGGAACGAAATATAGATGCCGACCGCCGCGAAACTGATGATCGTCGCAATCGCATCCTGCATCCACATCGCGGAAAGTGCGATGACTGCGGGTATCGTGCCCATAAGAATGAGCGCATTCGCCGGGACGTGGTGACCCGGCGACATGCGGCTCAAGAATTTGCTGCCGAAGATCATGTGATCGCGCGCGTAAGCGAAGATCAACCGGCTCGCCGCCGCCTGCAGGCTCAGCAGGCAGGAGATGAAGGACACCAACACGACGACGATGACGGCGCGGAAGCCCGCCTCGCCCATCGCCGCGCGCAGCAGCGTCACGATCGGATCCTTGTCCGAACCCGACATCACCGCGCCGATGTCGGGGATCGACAATACGAACGCGAGGCAAACCCAGGTGGCCGCGGCGCCGCCGATATATATCGTCATGCGCATCGCCTTCGGAATCATGCGGCTCGCGTCCGGCGTTTCCTCGGCGACGTCGCCGCAGGCTTCGAAGCCGTAATAACAGAACATTGCCGCAAGCGACGAGGCGAGAAAGGCGGGTAAATAGTGGCCGTCGGTGTGCACGAACGACGTGTCGATGAGCACCTTGAGCGGCTGATGCCGCGCAAACAGCAGTAGGTAACCGCCGACGACGATGGCGCCGACCAATTCGCAAATGAATCCGAACATTGCGACGCGCGCCAGCAAGCGGGTGCCGCTCAAGTTGAGAACGGTCGTCACGACGATCAATACGAGCGCGATCACCGTGGTCGCGAGCACCGTGCTTTCCATGCCGAATAGCTGAGCCAGAAACGGCGCGACGCCGGTCGCAACCCCCGCCATCGTGCAGCACAGGGCCCAGGCGTAGACCCAACCGGCCATCCATGCCCAGCGCTTGCCCATGAGGCGCCGCGCCCAGGGATATAGGCCGCCGGAGATCGGAAATTGCGAAACGATTTCGCCAAAGATCAGGCAAACGAACAATTGACCGATGCCGACGCCGATATACGTCCACCACATCGGCGGACCGCCGGCGACGATCGCGCTCGCAAAGATCGTATAGACGCCCACCACGGGCGACAGGTAGGTGAATCCGAGGGAGAAATTCTCCCATTTGGACATCGTGCGCACGAACTTCGACTCGTAGCCGAGGGCCTTGAGTTGAGCGGCATCATGATCTATCGATTGCGCGGATTCGTCGATTGCCAAAGTGGAATCTCCCCGAGAGACATATGCCAATCGCCAGTCTACCTAAAATTCGTATTGGAAATCGACACGGACGGTGCGCGGTTGATTGGTCGACACGCGCGCGCAAAGGAATTCGCCGGGTTGATTCGCGACGAGCTTGAGCGTACCGCCTAGCACGCAAGTTTATTGCCCGCCAGGCATGAGAATCTTTGCCTCGATCGCTTATGAAACGGCTACACTGAAAAGCAGGGGCGGGGGTAATCGTGCGCACATCGGGGCGCTTGGCCGCGCGTCTGGCACTGAAAACAGGCGTCCTTTAATGCTCGACCGTAGCCTTGCGGATCAACACTCGCCGCGCTCACCGTGCGCATGAGGGATCGATCCGTTAATTGGATACTGGCGGCGGTGTTCTCGACGAGCCTCGGCGTCGGCTTGATCTTCGGCTTCGAGCCGCCCTTGATCGCAATGGTCTTGAATCGTTCGGGCAACTCGAGCTTCCGCATAGGCGCGGTCATCGCGGTTAGCCTCGTGGCGGTGAGTGTGATCGGACCCTTGTACCCATATGCGATCGCGCGTCTGGGGCTGCGGCGCTCGGTCATGAGCGGGATCGGCGCCGCCGTATTGATTTTGCTCGTCATGCCGTTCTGGAATAGCGTTGCGGCGTGGGTACTGCTGCGGGTTGCTACGGGCTGCGCCTTCGGTTTGAGTTGGATCGCGAGCGAAATCTGGATGAATACCGTCAGCGGCGATGCGTCGCGCGGCACGGTCATGGGAATTTACGGCACCGTCTTTTCGATCGGTACCGTTGCTGGACCGGTTTTGCTGGAATTGACGGGGACCCGCGGGCCCTTGCCGTTTGTGATCGGCGCGCTCTGTCTGGCCTTGACGCTGTTGCCGCTGGCGCTGCTGCGCGATGCGGCTCGCAGCAGCGCGACTCACGCGACACAGGCCGCGCAAGCGACGCGGGCTGCGCAAGCGACGCGGGGTGCGCAGTCGACGCGGCGTGCACAGTCGACGCGGCGTGCACAGTCGACGCGGGCTGTGCAGTCGACGCTGCCGCGGCTCGCGTCGATACGCAAGCTGTTCGGAATCTTGCCCGCCGCCCCGGTCGTCATGCTGGCCGCCGCCGTGGCGGGCCTCGTAGAGTCTGCCGACCTGTCCTTGCTGCCCTTGTTCGGCCTGCACGCGGGTCTGAATGAGCGTACCGCGTTGCTGCTGGTCACGGTGTTTCTCGCCGGCAACGTGGCGCTGCAGCTGCCGATCGGGATGCTTGCCGATCGCTTCGGCCGCCGCGCGCTGCTCGGCGTTTGCGCCGTCACGAGCGCGATCGGGCCGCTGCTGCTGCCCGCCGCGCTCGACCGGCCGACGCTGCTGTGGCCGCTGCTGTTCGTCTGGGGAGGCACGCTTTACGCGTTCTACAGTCAAGGCGTAGCGCTGCTCGGCGAGCAATTTCAGGCAGGGAATCTCGCCGCCGCGAATACGCTGTTCGTGATGGTCTACTGTGTCGGTGGCGTGTTGGGCCCTAGCATCGGCGGCTACGCGATGGATGTCTGGCCCTACCGCGGACTGCCGGTGCTGCTGGCGGTTTCAGCCGCAAGCCTGCTCGCCGGGCTCGCATTTAGCCGTCGGCCTCGCGCGCCTGCCGATTGAGCCGAGGCCGGCGCTTACGGCTTGACCATCTTGATCGATCGATTCGCGGCCTACTGGGCCAGTACTCGGCGCTGCGCGCCTCGCCCGTTCGGGGCCGCCCTCTGGGCGCTCTAAACCGGCCGCAGCGGCCGGTTTAGTGAGCCGCCTGTTGCGCGCGATACGCCTGCCAACTCTGATCGATCAGATAGGCGTGTACGTCATCGGCATCCTGTTCGCTCAACAGATCGTCGAACCGCTCCATGCCGTTCGGGGCGAGCGCACCGTGCAGCACGATGTCCTTGAAGGCCGCATGCAGACCCGTACTCAGTTTGCGCAAGTCCGGCGTCGTACTCGGGCCCAAGACGTGGCAACGCGAGCACTCTTCAATGAATTTGATCTCGCCGGCGCTGATGCTCGCGGCGCTCGCGGTCTGCGGCGGCGGTTCGGGAATAGGCGCCTCGATGCGCAGCGGCGGCGTCGGCACCGCGCCGCCGCCGAGTTTGAACGCGATGATGCGATTGGTATTTTGGTACTTGAGCGCCGCGCTGCTCGGCGGTATCGGACCCACGGTAATCGCCGAACCGCCGTAGCCGACCTGAACGGCGACGTATTGCTCGCCGTCGACCGCGTAGGTGATCGGCGCGGCCATGATGTGGCTGCCGGTCTGGACCGTCTTCAGAACCTTGCCGGTGTCGGCCGCATACACCCAAAGCTCGCCGCTGCCGCGACCTTGAAAGACGAGATTGCCCGCCGTCGAGAGAATGCCGCCGTCGCTACCGCGGATTCCCGACGAGGTTTCATGTTCCCAGACGGTTTTCTGCGCGACCGGATCCCAGGCGCGAATCAGTTCGCGGACCGGCTTGACCGTGCGCTCGGCATTGATCGTGCGCCGGTCCGGCAGCGGTCCATAGAATTTCTTGACGTCCTCGGCGCTGTAGGTGTCGTCGGGATAAATTCCGTTGACGGTGAAGAAACCCTCGATGAATTTGACCGAGCCGCCGTTATGCAGCAGGTCGATCCAGACGGCCGGCTGATCGATGACGGGTATGTAGACGAGATGCGTCTGCAGACTAAAGGACATCGGCGGCCAGGTGTGCCCGCCTGCCCATGATGGGTAGACGCTCTTCGGCCCGGAGTACCAGTCCGAGGTCTTGGTCGTGATCGGCCGTCCCGTCTTCCTGTCGACGCCCTTGGCCCAATTGACATAAGTGTAATTGTGCGCCGACAGCAGCTTGCCGGTCTTGCGGTCGAGTACATAGAAGAATCCGTTCTTCGAGGCCTGCATGAGAACGTGCCGCGTGGTGTCCGCGATGCTGATGTCGGCGAGGATCATCTTCTGGACGGCATCGAAATCCCAGCTGTCGCGGGGCGTCGTTTGGTAGTACCAGGCCATGCGGCCGGTATCCGCGTGCAGCGCGATGATCGACGCCGTGTAGAGGCTGTCGAGTTTTGCCGGGCCCAATTGCCGCAGGTCGTACGGCGCGGCATTGGCGGTGCCGAAATAGACCAGATTGAGGTCCGCATCATAGGCGAAGCCGTCCCAAGCCGTGCCGCCGCCCTGAAATTCCGGCTTTCGATGCGGGTCCCAGGTCTTGGCCGCCGCCGCCAATTCGGGATTCTCGAACGGTTTCCCAACCGCCGGCGGAACCGTGTAGAACCGCCATTGGAATGCGCCGGTAGCCAGATCATAGGCGGCGACATAGCCGCGCACGCCGCCGTGCCCCATGTCCGAACCGCTGTTGCCGACGACGACGAGATTGCCCGCGATCTGCGGCGCGCCGGTGCTCGAGTAGGGCAGCTGATGATCGGTGAACGTGTCGACCTCCCAGATCTTCGCGCCGGTCGCGGCGTTCAGCGCGTGTAATCGGCCGTCGACCGAAACGACGTAGACTTTGCCTTTCCAAACCGCGACGCCGCGGTTGACGAGATCGCAGCAGGGATTTCTGCCGTAGAAATAGTTGGGCTTTGGATCGTAGCGCCAGAGTTCGCGACCCGTGGCCGCCTCCACGGCGTAGACATAGCCCCAGGTGCCCGAGGTATAGAGCACGCCATCGATCGCGATCGGCGTGGCCTCCTGGCCGCGCTGCGGATTGCCGAGATCATAGTCCCAGGCGAATCCCAATCGATCGACGTTGGCGGCGTCGATGCTCTTTAGCGGCGAGTAATAGCTGCCGTTCTTGTCGCGGCCCAGCGTGAACCAATTTTGCGGTTCAGCGTCGGCCGCCTGCAGACGCGCCGCATCGAGGTCGCCCGGTGCGCGCTGGCCGGCTTGCGCCGGCGCGAGAGCGGCGACCAGGCATAGCAGCGCGCAGCGCGCAGCAAGGGGTGCGCGCGCGACGCCAAACGAGGCGCGGGAGGCATCGTTTATTGCGTTGCAAGCGGGCATCGTTACTCCTGACGGCGCGGGGTCCGAGATCAGTCTTCTGCGTTCGAATAAATGCTCAGCGACAGCAAGCGGATCGGCACCTTCTCCAGACGCTCGGAACCGTGCGCGACATTATGCCGTGCCGATAGTGAATGATGCCCGAAAGCATATGATTGAACTCGATCCCCGGATGCTGAAATCCCGGGAAGGGCTCGAAGAGTTTGTGCGGGCCGTGCTGCGCCGCTAATTAAGGTCGCGCCAAGAACCGCCGGGTCGATCTCGTAAAGCAGTAGCGCCTGCGTTTGACGGATTTGGTAAGCAGACGCGTTGAATGCGCCGGCCCCTTTAGGTGGTAGACGATAGCGATCGCACCGCGGTCAGCGACCAAATCAGGGCGGCAATCCAGCCAATTACGGTCCAACCAACCAAGAAATTCAGCGCAAAGATCGCCCATGCGTTGTGATGATTGCGCGCGAAAGCGATGATCGTCGGAATGAAGTAGCAGGCGACGAGAAATAGTAACGCGTGCATGGCACCCTCCTTTTCAATAATGGTCGTCCAAGACAATACACATTTCCGCGCATTAAGTTGCAGCGACTGCTCAACTGGCCGCGGCTTGACGTAATGTTAGTAATGGCTTACCGTAAGGCGTGACTTACGCAAATGCCTTGACGGCCCTTGCGGATCCGACCCGGCGAACCGTGTTCGAGCGCCTACGCCGCGGGCCCGCATCGGTCGGAGAATTAGCCGCAGGGCTGCCGGTCAGCCGTCCAGCCGTATCGCAGCACCTGCGGTCGCTCAAACTCGCGGGGCTCGTGACTGCTCGATCGCAGGGGACGCGCCGCGTCTATGAGATCGATCCCGATGGGCTCGGCGAGCTGCGGCGGTGGCTCGAGACGTTTTGGGATGAGGCACTCGACGCGTTCAAGCGCGAAGTGGAAATGGGCAGAACGCCGAAAGGGAGGATCCGACGTTGAGTCAAACAACCGAGATTGCGCCGGTGCGCAAATCCATTATCGTGCAAGCGTCCGCGGCGAGAGCATTCGACGTGTTTACCGCCGGAATCGACCGCTGGTGGCCCAAGAGTCACGGCTTGGGCGAAGCACCCGTGATCGAGTCGATCATCGAGCCATTCGTCGGCGGGCGCTGGTACACGAAGTGCGCCGACGGCAAAGATGTGGTCGTCGGCCACGTCCGTGTTTGGGAACCGGCGAAGCGCCTCGTCGTCAGTTGGGAGATCAGCGCCAAGTGGAAGCCCGATTCACGCGTAGCTTTCGCCGCAGAGGTCGAGGTGCTATTCGTCGCGCAAACGCCGCACACGGCGAGGGTGGAACTCGAGCATCGTGACTTCGAGCGCATGGGCCCATCGGACGGCGCAACGATGCGAAACAGCGTCGACGGCGGATGGCCAGCGATATTGGAGTTCTTCGCGCAAGAAGCCGGCAAGGCAACGTCGGCCTGAGGTAGGCACGCGCAGACAATTTCACGGATTCACAGCATTCCCGGCGGCCCGTTTGGTCGCGCGGTGTTGGCCCGCCTTCATGCCGCGCCCAGCTTGATGATTCTTCCCTCGCGCCACGAGCGTGTAGCCGCATCGGCGAGTTCCAGGGCCTTTAGTCCGTCCGCCACCGTCGTCCGAACCGGCTTGCCGTCCTGAACGGCCTCGAAGAAATGCGCGATTTCCAGCGCATACGCCGTCCGATATCGCTCGAGGAAGAACGCTTCGGGGACATCGCTCGATACAGCAGTCCTCGAGTACGCAGTGACTTGCGTCGGCCGCACATTGCCTGCCTGCAGCATTCCTAAACTCCCGAGCAATTCGAAGCGCTGGTCGTATCCATAGGCCGCGCGGCGCGCAGTGTTGATCTGGCATAGCCGGCCGCGCTTGGTGCGTATCGTGACGGCCGTCGAATCGATATCGCCGGCTGCCGCAATCGCGGGATCCGACAGTGAGCTACCGGTCGCGTGCAGGGTGTCGGCCTCGTCGTCGAGCATCCATCGGAAGACATCGAAATCGTGGATCAGCATGTCTTTGAATATGCCCCCCGAATGCTTGATGTATTCGATCGGCGGTGCGCCCGGATCGCGGCTCGTAATCACGAGCATTTCCGGGTCGCCGATTTCACCGGCCTCCACGCGCGCCTTCAACGCAGAGAAAGTAGGATCGAAGCGACGCTGAAAACCGATCATGCAGACGACCTTCGCCTTCGCCACGGCATCGGCGCAAGCGCGGGCCCGCTCGAGCGTCAGGTCCACCGGTTTTTCGCAGAACACATGTTTTTTCTGTGCGGCCGATTTCATGATGAGGGCGGCGTGCGTGTCCGTGCTCGAACACACGACAGTCGCGCCAATCGATGCGTCACCGAGCGCGCCCTCGGCATCGGCCACCTGCGCGCCATGCAATTGAGCCAGCGCAGCCGCTGCTTGCGCGTTCACGTCCACGACATACTTCAAATGCACGCCCGGCAGTTTCGCCAGATTCGCCGCATGGATCTTGCCGATCCGTCCAGCTCCGAACACCGCCACGTCAATCGTCATAGCCGCCTGTCTCCCTGGATTCTTCACACTTCTGTTCGAGCCGGTAGGCGGACACAACATTGTGCAGATTTTGGCATTGAAGCAGATAACATGCTGCGCTAGCCTGAGGTGCTCACAGAAGGTTCCTATGACCGCCGCCGAGACCATACCCAGCATTCGCACGCTGCGCCTGAAAGTCAAGCGCGGGGCTCATGCGTGGCTCAAATCGGCTGCGATCGAAGTCAACGCAGTTTGGAACTTTGCCAACGAGACCAGTCATAAGGCGGCTCGGCCTTTCGCAGGGCCGTCCCGACAGCTAAGCGCATTCGACCTCGACAAGCTTTCTGCAGGTGCCTGCGAGTGTTTCGAGCGGATCGGCTCGGGCACGATGAGAATTGGCTATGCCTCAGCGGCGCTGCGGGTGTTCGGAGCCGCTGCACTGTTATGCGCTGCGGACGCAGTAATTCCTCGCGCAGCCCTCGCGGCTCCGGATGCCCACTTCGTGCTGGTCAGCCATGCACCGGATTCGGACCCGTGGTGGAACACGATCAAGAACGCGATCAAACAGGCCGACGAGGACTTCAACGTTCAGACCGATTACCGCAATCCGCCGAACGGCGACATCGCTGATATGGCGCGGCTGATCGAACAAGCGGCGGCGCGCAACTACGACGGCGTGATCGTCTCTATCGCCGACTACGACGTGCTCAAGAACTCGATCGCCAAGGTCACGGCCAAACACATCCCGCTCGTGACGATCAACTCCGGCACCGAGGAGCAAAGCGCCCGGCTCGGCGCGATCATGCACGTCGGACAACCGGAATACACCGCGGGCAGAGCGGCGGGCGAAAAGGCGAAGGCGGCGGGCATCCGCTCATTCCTGTGCGTCAACCATTACGCGACCAACCCCGCATCGTTCGAGCGCTGTCGAGGTTTTGCCGACGCGATCGGTGTCGATTTCAAGACCTCCACGCTGGACGCAGGCCAGGATCCGACCACCGTCCAGTCGAAGGTCAGCGCCTATCTGCGCAATCACCCCGACACCCAGGCCTTGCTCGCGCTCGGTCCGCTGTCTGCGTCGCCGACGATCAAGTCCCTGAAGCAGACGGGTCTTGCCGGCAAGATCTGGTTCGCAACATTCGACTTCTCGGAAGAGTTTGCGCAAGCCATCCGGGATGGCACGATCCAGTTTGCGATCGACCAGCAGCCCTATTTGCAGGGATACATCCCGGTCGCCGTGCTGGCCATCGCGAACAAGGATCACACGACCGATCCGGCCAAGATCCGCCAGATTCTCGAGGCGAATCCGCGGTTCCAGCTACGGCTCGCGACCTACGGGCTTGCTCCGGACTATGGGCCGCGCAATATCGGCTCCGGCCCCGGCTTCATCACGAAGGAAAACCTCGCCAAGGTGCTCCAGTATGCCGGGCAGTACCGCTGAATCGCGCGGCGGCGCCGCATCGCCGACATCGCCGGTGACCCCCGGGGCGCCCCCCGCCGACGAGCGCATCCGCCGCGAATCCCGGTTCGGGCACATTCTGAATCGTCCTGAATTCGCTTCGATCTCCGGAACCGTGCTGGTCTTCGCCGTGTTCGGAATCGCCGCGGGCGGATCGGGTATGTTCAATCTAGACGGCATTATGAACTGGTCGCAGGTGTCCGCGTATCTCGGCCTGCTCGCCGTCGGCGCTTGCCTGTTGATGATCGCGGGCGAGTTCGACTTGTCGATCGGTTCGATGATCGGTTTCGCCGGCATGATGGTCGCGATTCCCACGGTCTATTTCCACTGGCCGATCGCGCTCGCGATTCTGTTCGCCTTTGCCGGCTCGATGCTGCTCGGCGCAGTGAACGGCTATCTCGTCATGCGCACGCGGCTGCCGTCGTTCATCGTGACGTTGGCCTCTCTGTTCATTCTGCGCGGCCTCACACTCGCGCTGTCGATCCATTTTGCCGACCGGACGATCGTCTCGGGCGTGGGCGACATCGCTGCCCAAGACTGGCTCGCACGAACCCTATTCCAAGGCGTCGCCTTCCATCGCCTGTTCACCTGGTTAGGCCACATTGGCGTCTTGAAACTGCTCGACGACGGCCAGCCGCTGGTGCCCGGCCTTCCCAAAGTTTTGCTATGGTGGCTAGCGCTTGCGCTCGTCGGCGCCTTCGTACTCGCCAAGACTCGCTTCGGCAACTGGATTTTCGCCGTCGGGGGAGACGCGGTGGCTGCCAAGAATGTCGGCGTGCCGATACGGCGCGTGAAGATCTCGCTGTTCGTCTTCAGCGCGTTCTGCGCGTGCCTGTTTGCCGTGTTGCAGGTGTGCGACATCGGCTCGGCTGCGGCGGACCGGGGACTCGAAAAGGAATTCGAAGCGATCATCGCCGCGGTGATCGGCGGAACCCTGCTGACGGGCGGTTACGGATCGGTCGTCGGCGCATGTTTCGGCGCGCTGATCTTCGGCGTCGTGCAAATCGGCATCGGCTACACCAGCGTGCCCTCCGACTGGTTTCGCGTGTTTCTCGGCGTGATGCTGTTGATCGCCGTGCTTTTCAATCACTACGTGCGGCGCCGCGTCTTGCAGACTCAATGAGTGCTCAATGAGTCCATCGTGAGCACCAAAGGAGGCGAACCGGTGTCCGATTCCACGCAAAGCGCAGCGTCTACGCCCGCGCTCGAGGACACGATCCTCGCGCTCGAGAACGTCAGCAAGTTCTTCGGCAAGGTCGTCGCGCTGAGCGGCGTCTCGATGCGCCTGCGTCGCGGTGAAGTGCATTGCCTGCTCGGCGACAACGGCGCAGGTAAATCGACGCTGATCAAGATTCTTGCGGGCGTGCATCTGCCTTCCAGCGGAGGATATATCGTCGACGGCCGATCGGTCCATTTCGCGTCTCCCAAAGGCGCGCTCGATCTCGGCATTGCAACCGTGTATCAGGATCTGGCGCTCGTGCCGCTGCTCTCGGTTGCAAGAAATTTCTTCCTGGGCCGCGAGCCGCAGAAGAAGTGGCTCGGGCTGGTCCGCGTCATGGACCTCGATGCCTGTGCATCGACCGCGCGTAGCAAGCTCGCTGAGATGGGCATCAGCGTGCGCGATCCACATCAGCCCATAGGCACGATGTCGGGTGGCGAGAGGCAATGCCTCGCGATCGCGCGCGCCATTCACTTCGGCGCGCGCGTGTTGATCCTCGACGAACCGACCGCGGCGCTGGGCGTGAGGCAGAGCTTCAATGTGCTGAGGCTGATTCATGCGGCGAGAAACAAAGGCATATCGGTGATCTTCATCACGCACAACGTGCATCACGCATATCCAATCGGCGATTCGTTTACACTGCTCAATCGCGGTCGCTCATTCGGTACGTTCACGAAGGACACGATCACCAAGGACGAAGTGCTGGACATGATGGCGGGTGGCGCAGAGATGCGGCAACTGATGAACACGCTGGAAAGCGAGTCCGCTTAAGTCCGCACGCTACGGCTCAGAACGGTAAAGTGTAACGTCGCCGGTAGTTGGTCACTCAGCTATCTAAGGCTCGCAAGAACCCGCTACTGACAGCCACGGCAACCATGAGTGTTGCGACAAAGAGGAACGCGACGGATAGGTTGCTGTGATGAGCGATGAAGCCGATACCCGCGGGACCCGTGAGAATGCCCGCGTATCCCAATGTGGTAATCGCCGGCACCGCCACCGATTGCGGCATGGTCTTTTGCCGGCCCACAGCAGTGAATAGTACCGGCACGATGTTGGAGCAGCCAACGCCGACAAGCGCGTACCCAAGCAACGCGACCACGCGAATTGAGGCCAAAGTTGCCAACGCGATGCCGCTGGCAGCGAGCAGTCCGCCAATAGCGACCACGGGGCGTCTGCCCACCTTGGCGACGACTCTGTCGCCAATCAGCCGGCCCAATGTCATCGCCATTGAGAAGCTCGCGAATGCAAATCCTGCTTGGCCTGGACCCGTACTGCGCTGCTCGGTCATCAAGACCGCGCTCCAGTCCAACATTGAACCTTCCACCAGGAATACGATGAAGCACAGCACGCCGAGGAAGAGTACTATGCCACGCGGAATTGCAAACGCCGGGCCTTCGGCGGGGTTGCCATAGGGAAGCAGGCCTTGGTAGGCAAGCAACACCGCCAGAATCATGGCTGCGAGTGCGGCAAGCGCGCTCTCGAGCGGGGTAGCCCCGAGCGTCAGCAGGATGCTGATGCTCGCAGCGCCAACGATGCCGCCCAGACTATAGAAGGCGTGGAAGCCTGACATCATGGGCTTAGCACCGGCACGCTCTACGATCACCGCCTGTACGTTCATTACGCAATCCGCCGAACCCAAAGCAGCACCGAAAACGAAGAGAACGACGGCCAGCAATGGCGCGGATGACACGGTCGCCAGCAGCGGTAATGCGGCGCACGCAAGCAGAGATGATGCAGTGAGTACCACTCGACATCCATACCGTGTACTCAGCGCGCCGGCTGTAGGCATCGCGAGTAGCGACCCAACACCCAAGCAGAGAAGCGCCAGGCCGAGGGTTCCCTCATCCAATTCGGTGTTGGCTTTCGCGAAAGGAACCAAACAGGCCCACGCCGCCGCGACGAAGCCGACGACGAGAAACACCAATCTTGTTGCCTGCCGCTCGGTTTTCCCCACAATCGCCTGTTCAATCAGCGCTACCATCAATGGCCGATTGTTAAAAGGGCTTTTGTTGCTTTGACGTCGCGCAGAATGTCCGCACTGGACTTCGCGCTGTAGTCCTCATGCTCCACGCTTAGAACATCGTCGTAGCCGGACTTCTGCAGCGTGGCAACAAATTCGTGCCAGAACTCCGGATTATGCCCCTTGCCTACGGACACGAAATTCCACGACCGCGGCTCGGTGGGTACCACGGGTTTGCCGTCGAGCAGACCATTGCGCCGAGCGTTTTGCAGTTCGATCCGAGCATCCTTCGCGTGTGCATGATAAATCGAGTCACCGAGCGCGCGAATTGCAGTCAGAGGATCCGCTCCCATCCAAAATAGATGGCTGGGATCGAAATTAACTCCAACCGTCGCGCCCACTGCGTCCCGGAGCCGAAAGAATGTTTCGACGTTATAGACAGCCTGGTGACCGTGGAGCTCCAGGCATAGCCGCCTGCCCTTCTCAGCCGCAAAAGCTGCGAGCGGCATCCAGTAAGGGATTACGACCTCTTTCCACTGCCATTCGAGGATCTGAGTAAGTTCCGGAGGCCAGGAAACTGTAATCCAATTGGGCGTTTGATCGCCAGGGGCCGCCGGGCAGCCGGACATCATTACCACGCGCTCGACGTCGAGCATCTCGGCGACGGCGATGGTCTTTCGGGTGATATCGTCGTGCCGCCGTCCATTGGGCCCAGGTTGCAATGGATTTCCCGAGCAATTGAGCGCGCTGATCTGCAACCGCCGTTCGGTAAGTTTTGCGCGAAGCGACGCGCGCTCAGCGTGGCTTTGGAGGAGCAGTTCCAGATTCAAGTGTGGCGATGTCGACCAGCATCCCGTTCCGAATTCGACATAGTCGAGACCGATACTGGCCACAGCGTCGAGGAACTCGTCTAGCGACAGCATATGCAGCGAGTCGGAGTACATTCCGATCTTCAAGCAGACCGTTCCTCGGCGTATTCGTAAGTTGCTCGCAAATCGCCGATGTTCACGCTCAATCCCGTGGCGGCAGCGCGTTGGATGCCCGTGATCACCAGCGCAGCCTCGTAGCCGTCCCGAAATGAACCATTGGTAAATGGCTTGCCCTCGTGGATCGCGTCGAGAAATTCCCGCACCATGAAGGTGAAGAACTCGACGTAACCCGTGGGCACGCCGGCAGCGACGACAATTTGGCCTTCAGCGGCGTATGGAAAGTGCGGAGAAGCAATTTGTCGGGTGACGCCCTCGCGTCCCAGGTAAGCCGTGTTCAATTCGGACGGCCGATCGAAGTCAAACCAAACCGACCCTGTCAATCCGTTTAATGCGAATCCAAGCTGATTCTTGGACCCAACGGCAATTCGGCTAAGTGACAAATTCCCGATGCAACCGTTTTCGAATTCCAGCAATGCCAGCGCAACGTCGTCGGTGTCTACGACGCGATCATCGTCCAAAAGTTCCGGCTTAGCATGCCCCTTGACAACCGTCGCCGGCAAACGCCGCCGATTGATGGCGGTCACGAGACTCGCGCCGCGGATGCAGCGGACCTCGCCGCACATACCGCGCATCATATCGATTGCATGTACTCCAAGGTCTTGGAGGGCACCACCGCCGGCAAGGCGTTTCTCGTAACGCCATGAAAAGGGATGTGAAGGATCCGCGCAATAATCGGCGTGGTAGTAGCAATTGAGCGCGACGGCAGTGCCGAAGGAATTTGCACTTACTTGCCGCCTGGCCTCTGCCACCGCTGGTATGCGGCGGTAGTTGAAGCTGGTGGCAGCTACCCGGCCGGTGCGCTCGGCAACGCGCACCAAATCCCAAGCATCGGCAGGCGAGATCGCCAGAGGTTTCTCGCAGAGGACGTGTTTGCCCGCCTGTAGCAGCGCCTTCGCCACCTCGTAGTGCAGAAAATTTGGTAGCGCAATACTCACGATCTCGATACGAGGATCCGACAGAATCTCCTTCCAGTCGGTACCTGCGCTCTCGAAGCCAAAGCGTTGAGCCAGAGCCTGCGCGGCGTTGATATCGGAATCAACCGCTTTAACTAGCCGTACTCGACGATCGCGAATCGGGAGGATTGTATGCTGCGCCATATACGCGAACGCGTGAGCCCCGCCGATCATACCTCCGCCGATGACCGCGACGCCGATCTCTGAGCTATGTGCCGTCATTACGAGCGAGCTCCCATAGGTGCGTCACGGGCTACAGACCGGAAGGGAGAATATCGACCCACGCGCCGCGAGTCTTCGCCGAAGCTACGGCGGCGCGTATGGCAGCGATGCTGTGCAATCCGTCTTCGGCGGTTGGACATGATCGAGCGAGCGGACTCGGTTGCCGTCGTTCCTTGTTGGCGCGCAATAATTCCGCGATATCGGAATAGATATTCGCGAAGGCACCGAAGAACCCTTCGGCATGTCCCACAGGTACGCGCGACGCGCGGTCGGCCTCGGGCGACAAGCCGGCAATTCCGCGTTCAATGATCGACGTCGCACCGCCGACAGGGGTCCAATATAGTTGGTTCGGTTGCTCCTGGCGCCAGCACAATCCGCCCTTCTCGCCGAAAACCTGGATGCCCAGCCCATGCATCCGGCCGACGGCAATCGCGCTCGTCCACAGCCTTCCCACCGCACCGCCCGACATGCGAAACGCCAGCAGCGCGTCGTCCTCGAGCTCGCGGCCCTTAACAGTCGACGAAAAGTCCGCTGACAGAGACAGCACGCGTTGACCCGTAATGAAACACGCCATGTGCAGCGCATGGATTCCGCAATCCGCCAGGATAGACGATGCGCCCGCAAGCTTCGGATCGTATCGCCAGCGGATTCTGGGATTATCGGCGTCCGCGGTGTTTGCGTGATGGCCGTGTGCGAACTCGGCCACGACTACCCGGATCTCGCCGAGATCGCCGCGTGCGACCATCGCGCGTGCATGACGTACGAGCGCATAGCCCGAGTAGCCGTAATTGACAGCGCAAATCCTGCCGTGCTTGCGCGCGGTGCGAACGATGATCTCAGCGTCCTCGACGGTGGTGGTCAGAGGCTTCTCGCAAAGCACGTCGAAGCCTGCGTCGAGAAAGGCTTTGGTGATTTCAAAATGCAGGCTGTTGGGCGTGGCGATGGTGACCAGGTCGAGACGAGGCGAACGTGACTTCTCACCGTCGAGCATCTCGCGCCAAGAACCGTAGGCGCGTTCCGCGGCGATGCCAACACGCATCCCATAATCGCGGGCTCGCGCGGGATCGACGTCGAGCGCGCCAGCCACGAGCTCGAAGGCACCATCGAGTCCCGCGCCGATGCGATGGGTTACGCCAATTTGGCTGCTTTCCCCGCCCCCGATCAGTCCCCAATTCATTTTCATCGCATCACGCTAGGCCGATCTTCTTCAGGTACGCGAGATTCGCTCTCGCATCCGCGAGCGCCGATCGATCGCCGGTGGGGTCACAGTCTTGCTCTACGGTTCCCCAGCCCGCGAAACCCGCGGAAGATAGCGCAGCTTTGAACGCAAGGAAGTCGACGATACCGTCGCCCAGGTTGCAAAAAAGGCCCGCGGCGCATGCATCGTAAAATCCGATGCGCTCGTCGATGGTTCGGCGACGGACTTTTGGATCAATATCCTTGAAATGAAGATATGTCACTCGGGCGCTGTGTTTCCGATAGAAGGCCACCGGATCGATGCCGGCGAACTCACAATGGCCCGTATCCAGGCACACACCCAATAGTTTCGGATCGATAACGTTCAGGACGTCTTCAATTTCGTCTTCAAATTCGACGAAGCCGGCAGCATGTGCGTGCATCGACACTTCGAGTCCGTATTCTTCCGCCCCCAACTTGGCGGTCGCTTTGATCCGGTCCAGCAGGCCTTGTCGTTCGCCTCCTCGTAGGCGCTCGGCCTCGCTGCTGCGGCCGGCAGTCGGAGCTCGGCGCGGGGTAATCGAATCGATCAGGACCATACGCTTGGCGCGGTGCGCACTGAGCGCCCGACACGTGCGCAACGCTGCATCCCAGACTTTTTCCCACTGTGCCGGATCGTGAAAGGGTCGAAATAGAACCCCGCCGATCAGCGTCAGGTCGCGGGCGGTCAATGCCGGTCCGAGGATCGCCGGATCCTCGGGCATGAAACCCAAAGGTCCCAATTCAATGCCAGTATAACCAGCGGCCTTCGCCTCATCGAGCACGCGCGTCCACGTCGGATTGCGTGGATCGTCTGCAAATTCAACACCCCACGAACAAGGGGCGTTACCGATCGAGAGCTGCATTCAATGACTCCATAAGTGGTCGAACGACATTAGAAATCCGCAATGTGCACCCAGCGGCGCTCCTGATGCGACCGAAACAGCGCTGCCACCACGCGACTTACCTCGAGTCCGTCGTGAAAAGTGGGAAAAACCGATTCGCGACTGTCAATTGCTTTCAAGAAGTCGCGCGCCTCGATGATGATCTGGGCACCATAACCGGTTCCATGTCCAGGTCCTTCACAAAAGGCTCCATAATCCGGGTGCTCAGGCCCCATCAGCAACTTCGCGAAGCCTTGCCTGCCCCGGCGCCTGGTAGCGTCATAGAACCACAAGGCATTTTGGTCCTCCGCATCGAACCGCAATGCGCCCTTCGTTCCGGTAATATCATACGCATAGCCCATTTTTCTTCCGGTAGCAACGCGGCTGACCACGATCGTGCCCATGGCACCCTGTTCAAAGCGGCAAAGAACATTGGCCTGATCATCATTCAAAACGGTCTCACGGCCGTGCGTGCCAGGTCGATCTTTATGCACGGTCATGACATCCGCAACCACTCGCTCGATCGGCCCAACCAATCGCAGCACGGCGTTGATAATGTGGGGGGAAAGATCGCCGAGGTTGCCGGCGCAGACATCGCGTGTTCGCCAGTTCGCTGGCGTCTCCGGATCGGCCAGGAAGTCCTCGGTGTGCTCCGCGCGTGCGTGGATGACGTCACCGATTTCGCCGCCTGCGATCATCTCGCGAGCAAGCTGCATCGCAGGCGCCCGAATGTAATTGAACCCTACCATGTTCGGAACGCCCGCCTCAGCTGCGGCCGCGGTCATCGATCGCGCATCCTCAAGAGAGGCGCCGAGAGGTTTTTCGCAGAATACCGGCTTACCAGAGGCAATCGCCGCGAGTGCGATCTGCCGGTGCGTGGTTTGCGGCGACGCTATCACGACGGCCCCAACGCGGGGATTGCCGACGAGATCTTCCCAGCGATGGGTTGATGAATTGAAGCCGTATTCTGCGGCTTTGCGCGCTGCACCGTCAGCCGTCGTGCTGCAGATCATTTCACACACGGGTCGCAGAGCCGTATTAAATACCGCGCCCACGGATTTCAGCGCAACGGCATGTGCCTTGCCCATATAGCCGGTACCCACGAGGCCTATCCCGATGTCCTTCATCTCACCCCCCCGGCGAGCATTGCAAGCGCTTGCATTCCCACTCTCGATCATCAATCCAATTTAGTCAAGCCTCAGGATCACGGGGTAGTCTGAAGCCTCTAGACCTTTAGGGTTCCCACCAATTCATCGTGCAAGGAGTCCGGCGGAATCTCGAAATTGACGAGATTGGATTTGAATCCGCGCGTCTTCCAAACACCAAAAAGCATTCCCGCCACCATCCAGATACCGCCCAATATTTTGCACGGGGTACTCAATCCCCACCAAAGAGCAAGGCAAACGAGAAAGCCCAGCACCGGCGCTAAAAAGTTGATCAGCCGCTTTTTCTCTGCGCGCAGGTAGTAACGCGTGAAGGCCGCGGCGTTCACGCCCATGAACGCAATCAAGGCGCCGAAGTTCACCAAATTGACGGCGAGTTCGTAAGCAGACGTACTCGCGGTAAGCGGCAGAATCAGAGCGCCGGCCAATGCCAAAGTACCCACAAAGATCACGTTGTTGCGGGGGACGCGTCTTCTCGGATCGATGGCGCCAAAAAACGAGATTGGCAGTGCACCGCTGCGTCCCATACCGTACAGCACACGAGCAGCACCGAGTTGAGCCGCGATGCCGGAACCCATCTGCGCGATGATCAGCGTCAGACCCATCATGAGAAACAGCGGTGACCACGCGCGCTGGGCGACGAACGTGAAGGCGGTGTCCGAATTGGGGAACACTTCGGACGTTCCCCAGACCAATTGTGCCGCGTACACTTCGAGCAACGAGATCGCACCGATGCCGAGACACGTCAGTAGCGTAGCCGGCAGAATTTGGCGTGGATTTTGCGCTTCCTCGGCAAGCGTCGAGACTGCATCAAAGCCCATGTAGGTGAGCACCGCCACGGACGTGGCTCCCAACACAGCGCTCGTCGACCAGGTGTGAGGGTCATAGAATGGTCGAATGAAGAAGCCGCTGGGGTGAGAATGATTCAGGACATATGTGCCGGCAGCGATCAGGAACACGACGACCACGAGACCGATCCCTGCAGCCAGCATGGCGTTGACGCGCACGGAGGTTTTGATGCCTTGAACATTGAGGACGGTGAAGCACACGGCGAACAGCACTGCCCACACCGAGTAGGGCATCTGCGGGACGAACACATGCGCTTGTTGGCTGCACCAGATGATGCAGATCAGAGGATTCAAAATATAGTCGAGCACCAGGCTCCATCCCACCACGTAGCCTGCGATCGGGTTGATCTCCTGGCCTACATACGCGAATGCAGAGCCGGCGCTCGGATGAGCGCGCGCCATCCGACCGTAGCTGACCGCGGTCAATAGCATCGCGAGCATCGCGATCAAAATGATGGTCGCTACATGGCCATGCGCATTATTGCTGACAATGCCATAGATGGACATGGGCGCCACCGGCGAGGTAACGATGACGCCATACAGAACCAGATCCCGCATAGTGAGCGCTCGCCGCAGCCGCGGCGCCGGCGTCATGGTGTTACTCGGCGCGGAGCTGCAAACAACCGGTGAGTGTTTGCCGTTAATGTCGATCTTTGCACGTTCACCAACTTGTTCGCGCCATGCCGCATCGCTTTCGTCGACCGGATCAATGGATCAGCGATTCGTTCTCCTTGTATACAGGGACAAGTTCGGGGTCAACCAGAATGGCATAGGTTTGAGGGTGCCGGAACGTGGTGCCCCAGATCGCGTTTTCGCGATAATGCCGTATGGCGTCCAAGTCAAATTCGCAGTAATAGATCCCCGGCGCCGTACCGGTCCGGAGCATCAGGGTCTCACGATATTTGGATCGAGGACTCGCGCCATCGAGTTCCCAAGCAACGGCGCTGACCGCGAGCGAACTGCCATTGCTGCCGATGTGGGTATCCGGATAATTGGTCATTGCGAGCGCGAGCTTGTTCTCAAATGCGCGCGTCTTCATCTGGTTCATGCGATGCTCATCGAAGAAGCAGGCGTTGGGCACCAGCACCAATTCGGCGCCAAGCAGTGCCAGCACGCGCGCACTCTCGGGGAATTCGCGATCGAAGCAAATCATGGCGCCGATCTGCACCGGGCCGTGGCGCGTATCGAGCGTCCCCACGGAGAATTTATCACCCGGCGCGCAGAAGTATTCCGTCTCGAATTCGCATACATGGACCTTGGAATAGTGCAACACCAGCCTTCCTAAGCGATCGAAGACGCTGACGGAGTTTCGTGGGAGCGGGTCGTGAGTCTCCAAGTAGGTGATCGCGATGGCCATCTTGAGCTCTCGTGCCGCATCCTGAAAGGAGCGCACGAATGCTGAGTCGGGCCGCACCGCAGCTGCCATCCATTCCTCGCCTGCGCGCGGATCATGGCGGTCGGCAAATGCGTAACCATTACTCCACAACTCGGGGAACAGCGCGATGTCCGCGCCGTTGGCGGCCGCCTCGCGACACGCAGCGTGTCCTCGTTCCATGGCGGCCTCGGCATTCGCCTCCGGGGATAGCTGTAGCAATGCTATTTTTAGCGCTTTCATGACTTCCTCGCTCCGCTCACGACCATCGGCATCCGGTTCGTCAAACTCTACACTTTCAGCGTCTGCTGTGGCGCATCGAGCGACAGATCGAATTGAATGAGATTCGACTTGAAGCCGCGCGTCTTCCAAGCGCCAAAGGCGATACCAATCGCCATCCAGACTAGTCCGAGTGTCCTGGACTGCGTACTCAGATTCCACCAAAGCAGCAGGCAGACGACGAACCCCACGGCCGGCATCGCGAAATTCATGACTGTCTTTACCGGAGCGCGCCAGAAAAACCGTACGAAGGCCGCAGCATTCACGCCCATGAATGCGATCAGTGCGCCAAAATTCAGTAAACTGGACGCGAGTTCGAAACCAGTGGCCTCCCCGGCGATCAACGGCAGTATGAGTGAGGCAGACAGCGCAAAAGCTCCTAGAAACAGCACATTGTTGCGAGGTATATGTCGCTTGGGGTGGATCGCACCGAAGAACAATTTGGGTAAAGCGCCGCCCCGACCCATGCCGTACAGCAAGCGAGCGCCGGCGAGTTGCCCCGTAATGCCGGCGCCGACGCTGCCGACAATGAGGGTCAATCCCACAACCGCGAAGAGGGGCGCCCACGCGCGCTGAGCCACAAAGCTGAATGCGGTATCCAAGTCGGGAAACCGGTCGGGTCCCGGCCAGACCAGCTGTGCGACATACACCTCCAATGCAGACAGCAGGCCGATCGCCACACAGGTGAGAACCGTAGCAGGCATGACGTCGCGAGGCCTCTTCGCTTCTTCCGAAAGTGTAGAGATGCCGTCAAATCCCATATAGGCGAGCACCGCGAGCGACGTGCCGCCCAATATTCCCGTCGTGGTCCAAGTCTTCGGGTCGTACAAGGGGCGAGCGAAGAAGGCCGCGCCCGCATGCGGGTGTCTAAATATGTATAGGGTTGTGGCGGCTAAGTAAGCAACGACCACGGCTCCAATGCCAAAAGTGAGCAAGGTATTGACACGAGCAGAGACTTTGACTCCTTGCGCCGTCAAAACCGTCAAGATGGCGGCGAAGGAGGTTGCCCAGATCCAGTAAGGGATTTCGGGAAAGAAAACGTGAGCTTGTTGGCCGCTATAGATCACACAGATGGTCGGGTTCAGCATGTAATCGAGCGCGATACTCCAGCCCGTGACGTAACCCAACGAGCAGTTCAGTTCGCGCCCGACGTAAGTAAACGCGGAGCCCGCACTCGGATACACGCTCGCCATGCGACCATAGCTGACCGCGGTGAGCGACATGGCGATCATGGCGAGCAAGATGCAGGTCGCCGCGTGGCCGTTGCTGCGCCGGGTAAGCACGCCGAAAAACGTCGCCGGCGCCAAAGGCGAAATGTAGATAATGCCGTAGGCGATCAAATCCCAGAGGGAGAGGACCCGCCGCAGGCGCGGGCCCTCAGAAGTTGTCTTTTGCAAAACCGCCGAATCTGTCATTCCGTCAGAATGACAGGTTGGCCGTCAAACCAATCGTCCGTGGCCGAAACGTCGTATAAGTGACCAAGTTCGAACTGCTGTTCGCCTGATACTGGCTCAATGCTGGTGTGTTGTTTCCTATGTTGTTGATGAAGAACGTCAGATCGAGTTTGTTGATGGTGTAACCCGCGCGCGCGTTGTACAGGTGCGTCGCCGGATCGGATCCCTCCAGCGGGTAGCCATTCAACTCGGTATTCTGCGCTGTGAACGGACCGGGATTCTTGCTCGTGTAAACGCTATTGACCATGAAATGGGCCTTATCGCCGTTGCTCAGCGGCATCTCATAATTGAGCGAGACATTGACGTTCCACGGCGGGTTGACCTGCGGCAAGACTCCGACCTTGTCGCCTTCTGCAACGATTATGGTTGCCGCCGAGGGGACGGTGCCCGGGATGTAACCGCTCGTGCTGTAGTACGCATTGACATAGCCGACATTGAGATCGAGCCGCAGTTGCTGAGTCAGCAGCGCGCGCAACTGAAGATCGAAGCCATCGCTGACGGCATCGCCCCCATTGGTACCATAGGCAAACGGACCGCAAGCCACGCCCAGATATTGCTGAATGTTGTTCCATTGGCTATAGAAAATGCTGGTGTTGACCTGCAAGCGTCCGCCGAGAACGGTATCCTTGGCGCCGACCTCAAAGGCATGAACGGAGTCGGGCGCGTAGGTTGCCGGAACCTGCGGGTAACCATCACACGGACCTGATGTGTTGGGAATCAAGGCATTGCCGCCGCCGGGTCGGTAACCTTCGCTGAACGACGCGTACAGCAGATTATCGTGATTCAGCTTGTAGGTTAGGCCGAGGCGCGGCGTCACCGGATTATTCGAGGAACTGAACCCCGCCCAAGGCGGCGCTCCGATGAGCGCGCCGATGCTGGTGGTGTTGGCACCGTTCACCGTGACATGCGCCACACGCAGACCGAGCGTGGCCGTGAGCTCGTCCACGATGCGAATATCGGCCTGTGCAAAGATGGCCGATTGCTCGTCTACGAACAATTCATGTTCGTCTTGAATGAGCGCACAACTAAGCGCGATGCACGGCGGAGCCATGCCAAAATATTGCGGGTATGCGTACGTATCGTAGTTCTGCTGAAAATCACGTTGCTGGCGCCGCTCCCAGTAGACTCCGGCCACCCAACTGATTCGGGAGTCCGGCGCATTCGAAGCCAGGCGCGCCTCGGCCGTTTCGGCTTCTATCTGCAGACCGGTTGGTGTGTACGCGACCTGCGAAGCCAAATTCGGATATCCGGTCCCCAGCGGATTGCCGCAGCCCAGGATATGCGAGCCGGGCGGGGTTTGGAGTCCGGGACACACAAAGGCGCTTTCGTCCAGGATTTCATTGACGGTGCGATAGAAATAGGACGCGTTCCCCGTGAAATCTGCGAACGGCAGGTGAGCCTCGGCTTTGATCGATGGCAGGGTCCATTTGTCCGTCCACGCTTCGGGGACCAGCACTCCATTGTTGAAGATACCCGCCTGCGCGTCCGAGAAGGCGGCATAGAACCGCGGAGCGTCGTCTTGATGCACGTTTTGGTAATAAATGGCGGGGGTAATGAGCACCTCGCCGGCTTTGAACGCGAGAGCGCCTTTGATGACCAACTTGTCGTTGGTATTTGCGTCGCGAGAGACTATGGTTTCGTAATCGGGACCCGGAACCGGATCGACGTGGTTGACCCAGCCGCCATCCTGGCGGTCCCAGACGCTGATCCGATAGCCGAGTTCATCTTGAATGATCGGCCCGCCGACCGCGATGCCCGATTCGTAACTCAGACGGCCACCCTCCGTCGACGCCACCTCGCCTCGAGCGAGACCGCTGAACTCGGTCAGGCTGGGCTGGGTGGTGATGAAGCGCACCGTGCCTGCCTCCGAGCCGGCGCCGAACAAGGTGCCCTGCGGGCCGCGCTCGACCTCGACCCGGTTCAAGTCGAATACGTAGGGGTATGCGTTGCCCTGATTCGTATATCCCGAAAGCCGGCTCGAAATCACCGTATCGTCGAGATACAGGCCGACGGTCGGTGGGCCGGTATTGGTATTCAGACCGCGAATCGCAATGGTGGTAAATGCCGAGCTGAATCCGTTCGGAACCGCAAACTGTAGGCCGGGGGTCAGCGCCGCGATGTCGTCGATGGACTTGATATAGCCCTGCGCAAGCTCATCCTTGCTGAAAGCATCAATGCTGATCGGTACGCTCTGCACCGTTTGTTCGCGCCGTGTTGCGGTCACGATGATGTCTTCCAATTGGCTGTTCGACTCGGTGTTCGAACCGGTAGCTTCGGTTGTCGTGGCCGCAGCGGCTGGGTCGGCCAGTGCGGCGGTCGGAACGATCACACTGACCGCCAATGCGAGCGCACAACAGTGGAGTGCACGCATGGCATATTCTCTTCGGCTATCTCTATACATGGTTATCCCCATTCCGTTTGTATGATGCCAATTATCGTTAGTTAGACTCCCGTCAGAAAACGCCGGCGATCAAGCCGTTTCTTTCATATCGTATTTGATCACGTCGAGTGCCTCTGCCTTGCGCACGTCCGCATCCTCGATACTGAGGTGACCGAGTGCCACCCGTGTTGCGGTCTTGATGTTATGAATGATGTTGTGGATCTGCTCTTGCGTGTGCAGTGGATTCGTCGGCACGAGAATCGTGCGGTTGAGAATCGCCAGCGAGCGAGCACACATGTCCCTCGAATAAGTCCTGCGGCACTCGGCATTAGCCGGCATGGTGTAGGGATTCATGAGTGGATGAGCAGCGCCGGCGCCCATCAATACCTGATCCCACTCTGTGTAAGTGTGGCGACCGGTCTTACCGGCAATCACGCTGGGGTACGTCTTGGTGAAGACTTGGGCGGCTTCCGAATTCGGTAAGGTCAGAAAGACATTGGTCGCACAATCGGACTCGCGGCTGTGAATCGGGGCCATGCGCAGGCCGAGACTGGTGAGATCTTTTATCCCTTCGAGGATCATGTCGCGCTCGCGGCGCATCGCGGCAATGACGCCATCGATACGGTCGAGTTGAACGTTGAGGATGGCGCCCATAAACTCGCTCGCTCGAGCACCGTTACCGGCAAAAGGCATTGCGTCTTCATCGCGTCCCGTCCAGAACGCGTGGCATGGGTCGATCGCACAATTCACGCGCTTCAAGACGGCGTCGTCGTTGGTCACGACGCCGCCGCCTTCGCCCGCGCTCATGTTCTTGTAATAATTAAAGCTGAATGCGCCAATATCACCGATCGACCCAAATTTCCGTCCCTTGTAGCCTCCCCCAACCCCTTGGCAGGCATCCTCAATGACGAGTATCTTGCGCCGTCGCGCGATTTCCATGATCGCGTCCATATCGCACGCCGTACCCCACATATGTACTGCGATCACGGCCCGCGTTCGGGGGCCAATCGCAGCCTCGATGGCGGCCGGATCGATCGTGATGGATTCGTTGACGTCGACGATCACAGGGATGGCGCCCGCGGCAAGAACCGAGGTGGCCGACGCCATGTAAGTGTGCGCTGGGACGAGCACTTCATCCCCCGGTCCGAGCCCGAGGCCGATCATCGCTGCCGTCAACGCGTAGGAGCCGCTCGCCGCCAAGGAGAAATGTTTTGCGCCTAAGTAGGCGGCGTAGCGAGTTTCAAAGCGTTCGCACTCATGGCCAATCCCGTAGCGAAAAAGTGCTTTCGAGTTGATGGCTCTCGCGACGGCGTCGATTTCTTCTTGACCGATTATGTACATGGCTCACCCCGAACTGATTGGCGATGTTGGCCGGCACTCCCGAATATTGACGATCTTATAACACGGGGTGCAAGCGCTTGCAAAACTCAGGTGGTATGATGACTTGCAGGTAATGGCCTTGACCGCAAGCCGGGCCCGCGCGCGTATGCCCGCGGAAAGTTGTTCAGGCTTGCGCGCTTGGCAGACGTATGGGTGCCGGAGGGGTGGAGCAGACCAAGTATGGCAGCCTCAAAGTCGAATGGCGGTAAGAGCGTCGTTGAACGTCGAGCGACTGCCAGGGAGGTCGCGGAACTGGCAGGTGTTTCGGTCTCGGCCGTCTCGCGTACCTTTACGGCGGGCGCGTCCGTTTCGTCAGAAACGCGCGAAAAGGTGATCGCTGCCACGCGTTCTCTGGGCTACCAGCCAAATGCGCTGGCGCGCAGCCTCATGACCAAGCGAACCGAACTCATCGCGTTGATTTCAAATAATTTCGACAACCCAATGTTCATGGAAGTGTTCGACCTCTTCACGCGCCGCCTACAGCAGCGTGGCCGCCGCCCGCTGCTGGCGAACCTCGCGGGGGGTGCCAGGGCGGATGTCGCTCTCGAGATGCTGCTCAAATACAGCGTCGACGGCGTGATCGTCGCATCGTCGACACTGCCGCCAGAATTCACGGAGCAATGTGCCGAAGCGGGCATGCCCGTCGTACGGGCGTTCGGCAGGCCGGACAGCGCAGCAACCGGCAACATTGTCGGTTGCGATAATTTCCAAGGTGGCCGAGTCGCCGGCCAGATGCTTCGTGATCGCGGTTACACCAATATCGCGTTTCTGGGCGGACCGCAGGCGGCGACGTCGACCGAAGATCGCCTGCGCGGATTGAGAGAGAGTCTCGCTGTCACAGGCCTCGAGCCCTGCGCCGTCGTATTTGGCCACTCCTATTGCCATGCAGCAGGATATACGCTGATGAGGGAACTGCTGCGTAACGGCGGGATCGATGCCGTTTTTTGCGGTGACGACGTGTTGGCGATGGGAGCCATCGATGCGTGCCGGGAAGCCGGTGCACGGGTGCCCCAAGACATTGGCCTGATGGGCTTCAACGACATGGCCATGGCAGCATGGCCAAGCTACAACCTGACGACCATCCATCAGCCCGTGGCCGACATCATCATCACGGCCGTAGAACTGCTCTTGAATATTGTCGATCAGTCTGCCGAGAAAAAGGCGATACGCCTCTTCGAATGCCACGCGGTGGAGCGGGGCACCCTTCGGCCCCCGTGAGCGCGTCTAATGGCGCGCGCCCTGTGGCCAGCCGAGCAGGCGGATCATGCGCATCGCTTCGCGTGATACCGTCGGCATCGCATCGCGCATGATTTCCAATCGGTCATAGCGATCCGGATAGCGGGCAAGGGTTTCCCTCAGGCCTCGGCCGAACGCCTGGCGGAGTACCGTGCCGATGTTGAATTTGGCGATCCGCGTTCGCGCGAGCCGTACGATATCCCGATCGAGAAGACCGGAAGTGCCATGAATCACCAGCGGCAGCTTTACCGAGGCCTCAATTTGCGCGAGGCGGTCGAAATCGATGGTTGCGCCGGGCGTTTGCAAGCGGTGAACATTCCCCACGGAGACCGCCATCGCATCAATGCCGGAGTCTTCCGCGAATCGAATCGCATCGCTGACTTCCGTGAGCTCCGACTTGATATGGGCTCGGCCGTCCGCGTAAGGCACGGAGCCGATCTCCGCCTCGACTGAGCAGCCAGCAGCGTGCGCATAGTGGGCGACGCGAAGTGCACCGGCAATGTTTTCCTCGAGCGGTAGCTGAGATCCGTCATACATGACTGAGGTAAATCCCAAATCCACGGCGCGCAGTACTTCAGGCTCCTCGTAGCTGTGATCGAGGTGGATGCAGACCGGAACCGGCGCACTCTCGGCGAGCGAGCGCAACATCACGCAGATCGCTTCGACGGGCATGAATCGCCTGAAATCGAGATTCGCCGCGAGAATCACCGGCGCTTGCAGCTCGATCGCCGCGTCGGCAACGGCCCGCGCGTCTTCCCATCCGAAGACGTTGAAGCACGCCACAGCGTAGCCGCCGTCGAGCGCAGGAGCGAGAATCTTCGCCAGGTTGACCAACATTGGAATTCTATTTAGCGGAATTTCGCGATCATGTCCTTGATACCAGGAATGGTTTCAATCTGGTAGGCATAGGTCGGGTGGAAATACTGCCGCAACGAGCGTTGGCTGAACCCGGCGATGATGGTGAAGTAGTACATCTCATGGCCGGGCGCGACCACACAAGGATGATAGCCGCCGCCAATTTTCAAGGTCGATGCATTTAGCACGTGAAATGCTTGTCCTGCCTCGTTCTCGGTGCGCTGCAGGAGTTGCAAGCCGAAGCCATTTTCCGGGCGGAAACGAAAATTGTATATCTCGTTATGGCGGCTCTCCTGCGGAATTCGATCGGTATCGTGTTTGTGCGGCGGATAGCCGGACCATCCACCGGTGCCGACCGTAAAGAGTTCCGATACCAGCAGGCGACCCACGCGGCCGGGCGGTTTCTGGCCGAGAATATGCTTTATTTTCCGGTGTGTTTTGGTTTCGTCAGAGCCATATTGCACCGGATCGATATTGGCGGACCGGACTGCAAAGGGCTCGAATGCCTCATCGAAGCGGGCGCCAGCGACGAAAACTTCAGTGGATTCGGATCGACAAACGAAATGTGCGGTGGATCCGACCGGAACATAAACCGCCGCCGGATCTCCTTCCCAGATCGACGGCCGGTCACCGATGGCCTCGAATGAATGCTCATCGCCGCCGTCCGCCGTGACTTTGACATCGATGGTACCGCGTGCCGGCACGAGGCAGGTCTCGTAGCCCGGCACGCAGGAGTCGAAGTGCTCTGCGCGCCGCAAGCGCACGATATTGAAATACGCAAGTGGCACCTCCGCATCGCCGATATCGACGATTGGGCGGTTGAGGTTGTCATACGCGGGGATATGCATGGGGAGCGAACCTCATTTCATCGAATGGCTTTGAACGAACGATTCGAGCTCCGCCGCGGTCGGCATTGCGGCAGCGCAGCCTCGTCGTGAAACCACGTAGGCCGCAGCCGCGGACGCTCGAATGACGGCCGGCTCCAGCTCCCGACCGCTCAGCAGGGCCGCAACCAGGCTACCGAGGAAGGCGTCGCCTGCGCCAAACGGCTTCTTGGCGTCGACAGCGAAAATGCCGGTCTCGAAAGTCGTTTGGGTCGTGATCGTGAGCGAGCCGGAACTGCCCCTCTTGAAGATTACGAAACGACGTCCCTCCAGCACCAAGCGGGTCGCCGCCGCCATTGCGTTGGCGGCATCGCCAGCGATGATCGCAAACTCTTCGTCATTGCCCACGACCGCATCACACCGGCTCGCGGCTTGTGCGTAAATGCGAAGCGCCTCCTGTGCGGATGGCCAGGACACCGCCCGGTGATCCACGTCGAGAATCGAGAATGTGCCGGCCGATCGAGCCAGCTCGAGCGCCCGTAATGCTGCGGTCCGAGACGGCTCTGCAGCGAGTGCGGTCCCCGTCACGATCAGTACGGCGGCACTGCCGATGAACGCAGCATCGAAATCATCCGCGCGCAGCTGCAAATCGGCGGCGGTTTTTCGATAGAAAACGGTCTCGCTATCATGGAGTCGTGTCTCACAAATCGCGAGGCTCGTGCGGTATTCGCCAGCAACGGCGCGGCACCGAGACGTATCTACCCCGTAGCTTGCCAGATGTTTGCGGACGAAGCGGCCCACGGCATCTTCGGATATAGGGCCGAGCAGCGCGGCCCTAAACCCTTGCCGAGAAAGGGCGACGGCGATGTTTCCCGCGGAACCGCCGACGCCTGCAGTAAATTGCTCGGCGGATTCGGTGTCCGTACCATCGGGTAGGGGGTAGAGGTCCAACCCCGCGCGGCCTAACACGATGGCGGCGAATGGTCGCTCGAGCTCGAAAGCGAACGGCATGTCACACGCCTCTGCGCTGCCTCTCGCGCCCGAGCTCCATATCGGCAGCGGCGGCGAGGACCTCCGGTCGGTTACTGACCTGCGGTGTGCCGACCTCCCACCATGCGTGGCCGCCCTCCGTCCATGCCCGCGCATCGACTTTGACTTCGATCACATAGGTGCGATCTGAGCTCTTGGCTCGAGCGAAGGCCGGCTCGAACGCTGCCATATTCGATACCAATTCGGATCCTGCACCCATCGAGCGGGCGTGCATTGCGAAGTCGACGGCGAACGGGGCGTTCTCCCATTTGCAATCGGCGATCTGATTGTTGAATGAAACATTGCCGGTATTGCGTTGAAGCTTGTCAATCACTGCAAAGCCACCGTTATCGCACACGATAATAATGAGCTTCCGACCGGACAACACACTGGAATAGATGTCTGAATTCAACAGCAGATAGGATCCGTCGCCGACGAGTACGATCGTGTCGCCGTGAGTTGCACGCTCCATCTGCGCGATTCGGGCGCCCCAACCGCCGGCGATCTCGTAACCCATGCAGGAATAGCCGAACTCGATATCGACCGAACCGATGGAGCGCGCCCGCCAATTCGCCGCTACTTCGGCCGGCAGCCCGCCTGCTGCCGTGACGACGCGATCCTCATCGGCGCACAGGCGGTTCACCGTATCGATGATTTGTGCATAGGAGGGCAAGCCTTGCGGCGTTTTGCCGCGGATCTCGGCGCGGCTGTTCCAGCGCTCTTTCGCTTCGCGAGCGAGGCCGCTCCAGCGCGAGTCGGCTCGCCAACCACCGAGAGCCGCACCGAGCGCCCGCATGCCTTCGCGAGCATCGCCCACGATCGGCAGGGCCAAGTGCTTGCTGGCATCGAAGCGCGCCGCGTTCAGTCCAATGAACTGCGCATTCTGTTTGAACACTGTCCACGATCCGGTCGTGAAATCCTGAAGACGCGTTCCGATGGCCAAGATGAGGTCAGCCTCGCCGCAGATACGATTGGCGCAATCGGTACCGGTAACTCCTACAGTTCCAATATTGAGCCGATGCGCGTGCAGCAGCGCCGACATGCCCGCAATGGTCTCGACGACTGGAATATCATGCTGTTCGGCGAACTCGGCGAGTGTGTCGGCCGCCAACGAGTAATGAACGCCGCCGCCCGCGATGATGACCGGGCGTTCTGAGCGCATAAGAGCGTTCGCGGCGGCCGCCACCTCATCGATATCGGGACGAATCCGCCGGATCCGGTGAAGGCGGTGTTCGAAGAATTCGGTCGGAAAGTCGTACGCGATCCCTTGCACGTCTTGCGGCAGCGCAAGAAACGCAGGCCCACAATCCGCCGGATCCAGCATCGTGGCGATCGCAGCAGGCAAGGATTGGATCAGCTGGGCGGGATGCGTGATTCGGTCCCAATAGCGGGTGACCGGCTTGAACGCATCGTTTACCGAAATGGTGGGGTCGCCGAAGTGCTCTACCTGCTGAAGAACCGGGTGCGGTAAGCGGTGATGATAATAGTCCCCGGAAATGAAAAGAACCGGCAGTCGGTTGGTGTGCGCCACCGCTGCCGCAGTGACCATATTGGTGGCACCGGGTCCCACGGATGAGGTCGCAACGCAGATGCGGCGGCGCCGGTGCGCTTTGGCGTATGCGGCTGCGGCGAATCCCATCGACTGTTCGTTTTGCCCTCGCCACGTTGGTAGTTGATCACGCGCCTCATAAAGGGCCTCGCCCAGACAAACGACATTGCCATGGCCAAAGATCGCAAAAACGCCTCCAAATAGGGGCTGGTCTCGTTCGTCGGCGACGATGCGCTGCGCCACGAGATGCTTGACGAGCGCCTGCGTCATGGTAAGGCGCGAATATTGTTGTGGTCCCGACAACGCCACGACTCCCTGCCGCCTCAGGTCGCGGGGGTATCGCTTGCGGAGGCTGAAACAGTGCTGATCAGGAGGAACCCTAAACCACGAAGGACCAGATTGCAAGCGCTTGCACACTTAGGTCAATATCGGGTCATGTTGATCCCGCTCGCGACACCGACTCTCGTCAAGGACTACAGCCTAACCGGGAAAGACACGGGCCTCGCGATCGAGAGGCGGCTCGCCGAGGCAACTTGGTATTGCCCCCCGGTTCCCAAAGAGAAGATGCATGAACTTCTCGAGCGTCGCGATTTGCCCGCAATTCGCGACACCACTCTCTGGTTTGCCCTGATTATCGGCTCCGGGTGGGTCGCTTACCGGCTGTGGTGCGTCGGAAATCCTTGGGCGGTCGTGCCGTTTCTACTATATGGCACCCTATACGCGTCGAGTTCCGATTCGCGCTGGCACGAATGCAGCCACGGCACGGCATTCAAGACTGATTGGCTCAATGATGGCCTGTACGAAATCGCATCATTTATGCTGATGCGTGAAGCGACAATCTGGCGCTGGAGTCACACGCGGCACCATAGCGACACCAATATCGTGGGACGTGACCCGGAAATTGCGGTGCCCACACCGCCCCACATCCCTGGGTTACTGTTGAATGAGTTTTTCGGCATAAAGACGATCCCGCGATATTTTTGGAATCTGCTGCTCCACAGTAGCGGACGACTCACTGCCGATCAGAAGACCTTCATTCCGGAATCCGAATACAGGAAGGTGTTCGTTCGGGCCCCCATCTATCTACTGATCTATGCAAGCGTCATGAGTCTCGCGATTTACGAGCGCAGTATTCTCCCATTTCTTTTCATCGGACTTCCGACCCTTTACGGCTCATGGCTCCTGCCGATCTACGCGACAACGCAACACGCTGGACTAGCGGAGAACGTACTCGATCATCGGCTCAACTGCCGCACGATTTATATGAGTCGTGTCAACCGCTATTTGTACTGGAACATGAACTACCATCTTGAACATCATTTGTTCCCGCTCGTTCCATATCACAACCTGGCAAAGCTACATGAGATTCTGAGGCCCAGCATGCCAAAGCCGTACAGCAGCTTATGGAATGCCTGGTCGGAAGTGATACCGGCGGTGCTGCGACAAGTGAAGGATCCGACCTATTGCGTCAAACGTGAGCTGCCGGCATCGTGCACCGGCGCGGCCATCACACCGCATAAATTTACCGCCAAAGGACAGCCGGTTAATGGCTGGGTCGAAGTGTGCGTCAGCGCATTTTTGAACAAAGAGGATGTCATTCGATTCGACCATCAACAGCGGACCTACGCGATCTATCGGTCGGCTGATGCAAGCCTGTACGCGACGGACGGCATCTGCACTCATGGCAATACCCATCTCGCGGATGGACTGGTGAAGGGCAGGCTCATTGAATGTCCGAAACATAACGGACGTTTCGATATTACCGACGGATCGGCGCAGCGTGAGCCGGCCTGTGTCGCGCTGCAGACGTACCGGGCCCGCGAACACGACGGCAAGATATTCATCGACCTTCAAACCGGCGGCGCCCGCGGGCTGATTCAGCCGTCGACGACCTGCAAGTTCCGAGTGGTGAGCAATGAAAGCGTCGCCACTTTTATCAAGGAACTGATCTTGGAAGGGGAGGGGGAGGAGGCGCTACCCCTTTATCAGCCCGGCGATTATATGCAGTTCGAGATACCAGCTTACGGCGACATTGCGTTCAATGAACTCGAGGTCAATCGACCGTTCTTCGAAGAGTGGCAGGCGCGCCATCTTTTCGACCTTCGATCAGAGAACACCATGCCCATTCGTCGCAATTTATCCTTTGCAACTAATCCGGCCGTGGATCATCAGCTTCGGTTTAACGTCCGCATTGCGATGCCTCCGCACGGGCAAGCCTGCCTGGCCGGAGCTGGTTCCGCCTATGTTTACCGACTGAAACCCGGCGATACCATCACAGCCATCGGCCCATTCGGCAGTTTCCACATCAAGACGGGAAATGCGGAAATGGTGTACGTGGGCGGTGGCGCGGGCATGGCTCCCCTACGCTCGCACCTTTCCCATCTTTTCGAAACACTCAAAACCAATCGGCGCGTGAGTTTTTGGTATGGGGCCCGGTCTCGCAAGGATATTTTTTATCAGGATTATTTCGAAGCGTTGGCGCGTCGCTTTCCCAATTTTGGCTTTCAGGTTGCGTTGTCCGAACCACAACCCGATGACGATTGGACGGGACCCGTCGGTTTGATTCACGAGGTATTGAGAGAACGATATCTCCAGAATCACACCAATCGCGCGGAGGTGGAGTATTACCTGTGCGGCCCACCCTTGATGATCAAGGCAACCACGACAATGCTGCACGACATCGGGGTTGCTCAATCTCAGATATCCTTTGATGAATATTGACACGGTAAATCTCATGCCAACAAACATCTGGCCGATGCAGCGGGCCTGCGCCATCTCACTCACCTATGACGACGGGCTCGCTGGTCATGCTCGTGAAATAGCGCCTGCATTGGCAGATATCGGGTTGCCGGCTACCTTTTTTGTCCCGATAGAGAGCGATCTGATTCGCAACACCGACCGATGGAAGCGAGTAGCTGAAATGGGTCACGAACTCGGAAATCACACGGTATTTCATCCATGCCATAAATCTAACGTCTCGAGAGGTGACTTCCGCAATTCCAGTGCCGACGATCGATCATGGGTGGAGCCTTGCTTTGATCTTGGCAGCTACACCGAGTCACGCTTTCGACGCGAGCTCGGTGTCGCCAGTGGTGTGCTCACTGCGATCGATGGGCAGTGTGAACGGACCTACGGTAACACGTGCTTCGAAACAAGCTTGGGACCGGCGTCGGCACCGATATCCATGTCAGGGGTACTCCGACCGTTATTCGTCGCTGCCCGCGGTAGGCTCACGGTCCATCCCGCCAAACCGGGACCAGATCTGGATTTGTTTGACGTTGGTACCATACAAATCGACGGACAATCCGTGGAACAATTGCAAAGGATCGTGGATGGGGCGCGGGTAACCAACGGGTGGGCGGTACTAACGGCACATGGTGTCGGTCCGGCGGATCATGAGCTCTACGTAGATGAAGAAGCGCATTGGCGTTTCGCCAGATGGCTACGAAGCCAAGCCGATGTGTGGGTCGCGACATTCATCGATGTGGCGCGACACACGCGCGGAATTTGTTAGAGTTATCTATCATGCATATCGTCGCGAATGCGCGCGAGCGCTGTCAGAGAGGCTACGAGACGCTGCGCGCGCTGATCGACGGCGACGTCAAGGAGGTAGTGTGAGCCTGCTCGTCAAGGCATCGCGTGAAGGTCAGACCGTCGTTCGCGTGACGCCAGAAACCGCCCTGTGGAAACACGTCGGTTTTGCGGCCTATCGGCTGGAACCCGGCGGCGTCGTGCGTGTTTATGAGGAGCGACGCGAGCTGTGCATCGTCGTCTTATCCGGGACGGTGACGATAGAGGCCGGACAGCACCGATGGGAGAATCTCGGCACGCGCGGTACGGTTTTCGAGGACACCGCGCCTTACGCCGTCTATCTGCCGCCTATGCTCGGCGCAAGCATCCGCGCGGATCGCAACGCCGAGGTCGGCGTCGCGAGCGCGCCTGCCACGGGCAAATATCCTGCACGGCTGATCGGGCCTTCGCAAATGAGCCGGTCGACGCGGGGCAAGGGCGCGAACACGCGTTACATCTGCGATATCCTTCCGGAGGGCGAGCCCGCCGAGAGCTTGCTGGTGGTCGAGGTAAGGACGCCCGGCGGCCATGCTTCCAGCTATCCACCGCACAAGCACGACACTGACAACCTGCCGGCGGAAAGCGCGCTCGAGGAAATCTACTATCATCGATTGCATCCACCGCAAGGATTTGCGTTCCAGCGCGTCTATACCGCCGAGCGCGATCTCGACGAAACGATGACCGTCGAAGATCATGATGTCGTCATGGTGCCGCGCGGTTATCACCCGGTCGTGGTGCCGTATGCGTACGACAACTATTACTTGAACGTGATGGCAGGAGACAAACGGACCTGGGTCATCAAGAACGATCCGGATCATGAATGGATCGTGAAGAGGGATCGTAGCGCTTGATGATGGCGCGCTTAGGGTGCGACCTGCTCTTGCTCGGCCTCGAGCGACTCTTCGAATTGCCGCAGCGATGCGGAATCCTTGAGCAAGCGCTTCGCGATAGCGAGTTCCCGTTTGGCTGCCCGGAAATCGTAGCGGTGCCGTGACGGGTCGAAGGCGGCTCTTGCGCGCCGCTCCAACACGCTCAAGACGGCGTCGCGCGCGCCTTCCTGGCTGAGTACGGCCGCTATCGTGCTTTGATCCGCTTTCTCGAGTCGCTGCACGGCGTCAGCAGCAACCAAGGAATCGGTCGAGGTGAGTTCCTTTGCGATCGTCTCGGATCGCCGGCGCTCGAGGAAATTCGATGTCAGTAATATCGCGGCAACCCCGAAAAGCGCGGTCGCGAGGCCCCCCAGTGCCAGTAATGTCACCGGCCATCGCTTTGGCGCCATCCCTTCGCTGAATGCCTGCGCATCGCGCGGGCGTTTATCGCGCGCGAACGACAGCGCGGACTGGATCATGCTCCATTGGCGGCGTGAGAGACCGGCGATCGGTTGGGGTTTGAGCCCGGCATCACGCGCCGTGCTGGCGTCCATTCCTTCGAAGGGGTGCCGGCCTGTCATCAACTCGTAGCTGACCACCGACAACGCATAGACGTCATCGCGAGGATCCGGATCTTCGCCCCGGATTTGTTCGCAGCTCGCGTAGGCCAGCGACGCGGCGCGTTCATCGCGCAAAGCCGCCGCACGCGCAAAGCCGAAATTCAACACCTTGATTGCACCATCGGGGGTGACGATGACATTACTCGGCTTGAAGTCGGAATGGACGATACCCAAGTGATGCGCGTACTTCAGCGCTCGCGTCAGTGCCGAGGTGACGCGTAATGCCTCGGGGAGCGATAGCCCTACGCCCTTCTGCGCCCCGATGACGTCAGTCAGCGGCTGCCCTTCGATCAGTTCCATGACGATGTAGACATGCGGACCGTCGAAGCTGAAGTTCTGCACATGAATGATGTTGGGGTGCGAGAGTTGTTGCGCGTCTTTGACAGCGCGGTACAGGGCATTTCGCGATTCCGGGTGGGCACAGCATTGCTCGCTCAATACCTTTACTGCGACATACGGATTGCGGTCCTGCGCTTCCTCCTGAATCAGATCGCGAGCCCGGAATACGGTACCCAATCCGCCGCTGTCCCAGGCCGGCAGGATGTTTTCGAGAATGTATTGACCCGACAGAACGCTGCCGACGGCCAACCTGCCGTTTTTGCCGGGCTCGGCAGTAGCGAGCAGCGCAGACGGGTTCGAATTTGTGGGCGCGCGGAATCGAGTTTCCGATGCCAACGGGCCGCCGCTACGAACCGGTTGTTTGTCGAGCAGTCGCGACGTTCGCCAGAGCGTCAGACCAACGGCGGTCGTCAGCGGGGGTGGTTCGTCCAGTGAATCGTCAGCCGCTTGCGCCGCGAGCGGGCCGAGGCTGAGCAGGCGCTTGGCGAAAGGTTCGGGGACGTAGCCGCTGCGCCGATAGGCATCGATGACCGCGCGCGCGGCGGGCACGAGCCGCGGATCGGCCTTGAGCTCGGCGGCCAGCGCCGTTTCCACGTCATGTTGTGTGGCTTTGCCGTTGCGCCACGCGTCGAGATTCTGCGGAAGCCCGGTGGTCGTCATGCTACGGCGCGGAAGATCCGGTCTTGGGGGTGTCGGGTTTCGGTGGATCGATGCTGCCGGGGACGATCATCAGATCGACGCCCGGGCCGATCGCGAGTGCGGTCTCGGCATCCGCCGACGTCGTGCCCATCGTGGCCTTCAACCCCATCGACGCCAACCATTCCATCAGCGCGCGTGCGCGCTGTTGCGACAGCGCCAATTTTTGCATGTCGGTGCTGATCTGAACCGACGGCGTGACCGATACGCTGAGCTTGCCGATCCCAAGCAGCACGCCGGTCGCCAACGCCAGGCGTTCTTGCATCGCCGGCAGCGGATCAGTGCTGCCCTTGGCAAACATCTCCTCGGGCACGTGCACCGTGAGGCCGGATTCGGTCTGCGGCGGCAGGGTAAACCAGCGGCTCAGTAGCTCGGAGGCGAGAGTCAGGCGCTTCGTCGAGTTGGGCAACTGCTCCTCGGCGGCGAGGGCGCGATCACGCGTCGCGGCAAGATCAGTCTGCAGCTGGGCGACTTTGGCCTCCTCGCCTTTGAAGGCTTTCTGCCAATCGTTGACCAAGGCCGCCTCGCTCGCCTTCTCCGTGTCCACGCGGCGGACTTCGGCTCCGGCGCGCGCATCCTCACCGGCCTGGATAGCCTGGCGGGCATATTCGCCCACGCGCTCGTGCTCCGCGTACTTCTTCGAGATGTATGCGGATTCGGCCAAATCCAACGACTGCCGGGCGCGAGTATATGCCGCCGAAGCTTGATCCTTGGCGCCGGCGGCCTCGGCGATGGCGACGGCATAACGGGCCATCCTGAGATCCAGCGGTAGCGGATGCTTCAGGTCCTGAGGGATGGGCTTCAGGCTGCTGTAGTCTTCACGCGCCACGAGCGATGTCACCGTCAGCTTGGTCCCTTTGACGCTGCTGCTGCCGACGTTCTGTAGCACGATGTATTTACTCGGGATGCTGACGGCAAAATGCGGCTCCGCCGTGACGATCAATGCAAAGCTCGACAACGGAGTGGTTGCCTCGATACGAGCCTTATCGCCGTCGCCGGTCAGAATTCCGACGTTGATGGCGCGGCCTTCCGGGGTGACGACCCACAAGATGTAAACCGTGAATGGACCGAGCGACGCAGGATCGGGAAGCCGCTGGAACCTGCCGTTGATTTCGGTCTTGTCGTGAGAAACGCGAATGCTGCCTTCACCGACGGAGCGCGGCGCAAGCGAGGTTCCGACGAATTCCAGTTCGGACGAACTACCGGGGCTATAGGAGAAGCCGTCGACGCTGCTGGCGATCGATTCCGAGACGATGGCAACACCTTTTTCGACTTGCTGTGCCGACACCTGCGACAAACACCAGAGTGCCAGGCAGGCCGCCGTGATGCGCGCCAGATGGGATATATTTTGTTTGTTATTCATGAGCGCACACTTTCACGCTGTATCGATTGACGACCTGGTCGGGACCACTGTCCCGGCCGGCACTTCTGTGACGAACTTGCAGTCCATCGCGCCGCGTGAAGCGCCGGCACCCTCTTCAGGGCGTCGTAGCGGCAGCACTTTGGCTCTCCTCTGCAGCCTGCGCGTAACGTGATTGCAAAGACTTGATTTCTGGCGCATCCCCATAGAGACGCGCGCCCGCGGCCAGAGTCTGGCGCGCGTCATGCAATTTACCGCTCTCGAACTGGCTCTGTGCGTGGTTCACGTATGCGGAAATCATGAGTTTCGGGACGTCACGGACCACATAGATATTGCCGTTGAGTACGCTGCTCAGGTGGTTTGCGGTCAACGCGGCATTGGCGATATCGCCGGCTGCGGCCTGCGACTCTAGACGCTGCTTAAGCGCGTCGACCGCCGCCATGCGTTGCTGATTCACCTCGGCTTCATCCGCAGCGCTGGCATCTGCGGCGCCGTGCGCAGCCGCAGGGCTCGCCGCCGCGCCCGCGGGTTTCGCGTTGGCGCCCGGTGGGGTGGCCGTGGCCGCTACGTCGGCGGGCAGTCGGGCGTCCGGAGCGAATTCACGGGCCGACGCCATCAGCCGTTTCTCATCCTTGGGTTGTCGGGCTGCGTGCGCATCGCCCGCGGCCCGTACCAACGCAGCCGCCGCTATCCGGCGCGCATTCGTCAACGCGGCATCGCCGGCAGGCACGTGCGCACGCAGCTGCTGCATCAGATCCTTGACGTCGGCCACCCACTGGTCGGTCGCCGAGGGCTGCGCGAGCAACGCGTCGAGTCGTTTTTTCAAATCGGTTGTCGTTTCCGCATTCCGGAACTGCTTGATCGTGTCGGCGAGCCGATCACTCGAAGGAAACAGCAGGGCGGCCCGTTGAGCGAGCTGCTGTGGATCGCCAGCCGCCTGTTGATTCAGGCGCTGGACTTCCTGCAGTACCACGTCCTCGACCCGGCTCAAGCAGGACGCGATCTCCTGGGGCGGGGCACCGAGGGACTCGAGTCGATCGAGCGCGAGCGCCACGGCCGACAGTTCGGTGGTTCCCAGAGTAGCCGATCGCAGCGATTGCGCAAACCGGCCGCGCGCTGCGTCGATTTGCGATGCCGCCGCATCGGTCGTGGTGCTCTTCGTCGCCGCATCCAGCTCTTGTTGTTCGCCGGTCAGCATATTTTTGATGGTATCGCTCGGCTGCAGCTTGCCGCTCACATCGAGCTCGATCTGCGCTCGCTGCCGGTCACCGGCGAAGCGCTTTTGGCGAGCCTGCTTGAGATACCCGTAGGCCATGTAATCGCGGGCATCCGCCAGGATGTCGGAGCTGGATCCGCTGCGCTGCAGCTGGGCGTACAGGTCCTGCGCGCCCGTCGTGCCTGTATTGTTAAGTCTGCCGTCCAGCGCGGCAGTACGCAGTCGTTCGAGCATGTCGAAGGCCTTGGCCTGATTGGCAGCGGCGGCTCGCGTCAGCAGATCACGCTGCGCGCTGACCGCCGATTCGGGCATGAGATCCCCGATGTCGTGCAACAGCGCTCGGGCGCCCGCGACATCATCCGCCGCGAGGCGCTGTTTGACGCGCAAGGCCACCACGGTATCCAGCGAAGACACGATGCGTTTGACGACCACGCTGTCCGGCGCAATCTCCTTGAGTGCCGCAATGTCTTCTCGATTCGCCAATACCTTGTCCAGAAATTCCGGTGCGGCCGGATTGAGTGTACCCAGGTGCTGCTCGAGTTCGGTTTGGCGCTTGATATTGGCTATGCGCTGCAATTCCCGCTCGACGCGCTCCTGCAAGTCGAGCAGAGTCGCATCGTTGGGTGCGATGCGCACGCCGGCGGCCACCAAGGTCTGGGCCAAATCCGGATTGAAGCGATCGAGCGCGGACGTGGCGGCTGTGAAATAAACCTGTGGCACCGACGGGTCCGTCAACGCCGGATTCGACGGGTCAACCTGGCGAATCAATGCGATAACGCCATCGAGGCTGTCGGCGCCCTCTTCGGGGATGAGTATCGATTGTTGCATGGCGCGATTGCGCAGCTCCAGAAGGTGCGCCAGTGCCGAATTGGCGTTCTTCGAGAGGTCCTGTGACATCGTCAAGACGCTGCTCGAGTCGGGCAGCAGCTGTCTCAGTTCATTTAATTGCTCTTGCGCTTTGGCGTATTCCTGTCGCGGCGGCGTCGTCAAATCGGCGATCTGCGCCTGATAGTAAGCGAGCGTCGCTTTACGTGCCGCATCATCGAGAAGCACGCGATCGCGAAATCTGACGGGTTCGGCCCTCAGTTTCGCGAGTTCTGCCGGCATTGCATCGGGACTCGTCGAGGCAATCGTCGCTGCGCGTTGGTGCGCGCGATTGCTTTCAAGCTGGCGGGGAATGATGAACAGCGCCGCGGCTGCGGCGATGACGACCAAGGCGACGGCGCCCGTCCAAACCTTGCTGCGCGGCGCTTCGCTGAACGCGTTGACGAATTCAGCGACCGAAGCGGTGCGATCGGCGCATTCGAAGGCAAGAGCATGACGCAAAGCCCGCCACTGCGCGCGCGGCAGACCGCGAACAGGAACCGGCCGAAGATTTGCTTGGCGCGCTTTTGCCGCGTCGATCCGATTGAAGGGATGTCGGCCGGTCAGCAATTCATAGGTCACGCAGGCCAGCGAGTACACGTCATCGCGCACGTCCGGCGGTTCGCCGTTGTGCATTTCCAAGCTCGCATACGCAGGCGAAAGGGCATTCAACTGACTGACGTCGAATAGGGTCTTGTCGCCGGCCTTCACGCTCGACTGTGCGGCACGTGCGATTCCGAAGTCGAGAACCTTGACGACGCCATCGTTGGTGATGAATGCGTTACTCGGCTTGAAGTCGGCGTGCACGATGCCTTGTTCGTGCGCATAGCTCAGTGCCTCGCCCAGCGATCGCACGATATTTTTTACGCGTGCTAAGGGCAAACCGGATGCGCCTTCGGACTTCAGGACCCGATCGAGCGAGCGCCCTTCAAGCAGTTCCATGACGATGAAGACGTTGCCGCCGTCGCGCGCAAAGTTGTAGACAGTGACGACATTGGGATGCGCGAGCTTGAGCGCCTTTTTTGCCTCGCGCGCCAGCGCCTTGATCGCAAGCGGATGACGTTTGAACTCATCGCCCAGCACCTTGATCGCAACATAGGACGAGCGGTCCTTGAATTCGCGGTTTTCTCGATCCAGCGCCTTGTACACGATGCCCATGCCGCCACGAGCCAACTCGGCTACCAATTCGTATCGGCCTTTCAGCACCGATCCGACCGCCAGCGTTTCCGCAGGTTCGTTGAGTCGCTCGGGAGTGTCCCAGTCCGAACCGGTTCCGGTCCCAGTACCGGTGGTTGGACTACGTGGCGTCGCAGCTTCCGCGCCGGCGGCGCTTTCGCCGCGGTGTGGGGCGCGCAACATGGTAAGCGTGTCGATCGGCGGCGCTTCCGGCTTGCTTGACCTCAGGGCGGCGTTCGGGTGCCTTGATGCGCGTCCGGCGATTTCCGCCAGTATGGTGTCACGCAACCCCAGATCAGCCGCGGCGCCCCGAAAATAATGTGTCACGAGATCCGAGCAAGCGTCTGCGAGCTGCGGATCCGCGCGCACCACATCCGCTACGGCTAAGCGCAGCTCCATGCCCGATGAGTTTCCCGACGCATAGGCTTCAAAGCGCTTGCGTAACTCTATTATGTTCATATGTTAACTCATCCCGCGTCAACATTGCCGCATGGCCGAGCCGGCGCTCCACCTATTATCGTGCCTCGGTTTTTGGCGTCAACAGATCGACAGCAAGGCCAACCGGTCATCAAATCCGAACTGCCGGGCTCCAGCGTCTTTGCGCCTGGTTCAGATGGTCGAAAACAAAGCAGAGTTCGGCAAAGTGGCCCGCCCCCCAGCCATCATACATCGCATTTGCAAGTTCCCATGTGTGGAAATTGACAACCGGTGATACGGCATACACGCACCGACCCAGAATAAAGCTCACGGTCCCCGCCACGGCGACTTCGGGCGCGCTAACGGGGACGCCGCCTTCGTGCGGCAATGCGCGCCGCAGCGGCAAGACCCCTGGCACGAGACATGAACCATCGTCGCGATGCGATCGAGAACGTGGGTTCGACAGCGAGTATTCTACGGGCGATCCTGCGCCTGATCCGGCGGGGCGCATCAGGCGGCGTCGAGTGCCTATGTACGGTGACGCACAGTCGAGGTTTCGCGGCGCGTGCCAACATCCGCAGCGGGTAACGCGGCTCGCGAGCGGGCCGTACCGGCGTCAAGGGCCCAACGACTCTATATCGGCTTGCGTATGGACTATGAGCTGGACCAGCGGATTGATGCTTTCGTTCGCGGCGAATCCGATGCGCCGGCGTTCATTGAGGAGCTGTGCGCCGTTTGCGCCGCTACGCCGGACTTTGCCTGGGATGTGCTCGCGATCACCGACCAGTATCACAGGCGCGGTAAAATCTCGGCGGATCTCAATCGGACGATCCGTTATGCAATCGAGCGACCCGCCTTAGCGCGCCAAGCGCCCGAATTCGATGATGCGACGCCGCTGCCACGGACGATGCGGATCGCGCCGATCGCATGCACCACTCAGCCGGCAACGAGCGCGCGGGCGGCGGGCGTAGCTCTGCAGGACGAAATTCGCGCGTTGCGCAGTGAACTCGACGCATCCCGGCGCACCGTCGTGCGCTACCGTGCACGCCTCGCGAAGCTGGCTGCCTTCGGGCGCAGCCAACGCAATGCGCTCGCGAACCTGCGACGCGAATTCGACTCATCACGAATTCCTCCGCCCGCCCAATTCGCTCCCGGCCTATACGCCGCACTGCATCTCCCACCCTGGGATCCCGTTACCGCGCGCCCCGCTGCCAATGTCGAGGCGCTTCGTACTCCAATTCGATGGATTCGGCCCTCGCAAGTCGCGGCATCGATCGCCCTGCTGCTTACCGTGACGGCCTCGCCGGCATTGCGCGAAGCGCCCATGCCCCCGGCGGTGATGCCGACGGCGGTCGTTGCGGCTCCGGCCCCCGCCGCCCCACCGCGCGGCCGGCAGCACCTCAGTCTCGACAGAGAGCGATACGTCGTTTCGCCGCGGGACCGCCAAGCAGTGCTACGCGTGCAGCGCACGGGGGGATCCTCGGGCGACGTGAGTTTCACCTGGTGGACGAGACAGTCCGGAGCCAAATCCGGCGTCGACTTTCGGGGGCGACTGCCGACCGTCGAACGCTTGCCCGAGGGCGTAGACGTACTGACGATCTCCGTTCCGATCATCGTTAATCCGCGTCGTGTACACACGGAGCTGTTCTACGTCGAGATCGGCCATCCGGCCGGCGGAGCTGCCATCGGTGCGATCGGCACCTCAGCCGTCATCGTCCTGCCAACCGATTGACGGGTACTCGATCTGGCGTCAGGGACTCGACACGGCGGCTGCCACCGCCAACCGGTTAATGCGCCGACGTTTGAATCGCAAGCGAGTCCAGTTACTATGAGACAAATATCGGCTGGCTGAGGGTCAACCGGGCTCGTTTCAGGGATGAGGGGGGTGCTATTGAACGGCAATCACGGAGCGCGCGATGAACGCGGTTGACTTGGGCGTACCGCCCGGCTTCGTGCTCGGCACGCATGCGCCGATCTTCTTGGAGACCGCAAGACGTTTTAACGCCTATATTTTGGTGCGCAAGACCGGCGAGGCCTCACTGCGCTGGGCGGGCCAGAAAGGTTACACCGCGAAACGCGGTGATTTGAAGTGCAAGACCGCCCAGGCGGACATCGGCGGGTACCAATTGGCGGGACTCGTCGTTTCGCCGTTGATCCACCCGATGGCCTTCACGGACAACAAGCGTCGCAGCGACGCCGTCATGTATTGGCACAGCTCGCGACATCTGATCACAGTGCCGCGCTCCGGCTTTACGAGCACCGACTGGCCGAGATCCTGCGCAACACCCTACCTCCTGCAGACCGACGTCAACCACCCACACTACGGAGCTCTTGCCTGGATCGAGGGCGGCATCGTCAGTCCGAAATACATACACGGCGACTACGATCTCTACGCAATCGTTCCCGCGAACTCTGCCGCGCTGCGCGACGCCAGGCCGATGAACTACAACCAGGGCGGTGTCATTCCGTCCTCGCTGCCATTACAACGACAGGTACAGTTGAGCGAACCGCTGCCGATGTGCACCGGTCCGTTGCTGTTCGAGATCATGAATCACCTCGACAACGCCTTCGGTTACCCGATGGTGATGCACGCCGAACAGGAAAACTTGGAGCACAAGGACGATGAGGTGATCGCATTTCTGCCGGTTCCCTGGCAAGGTCGCAATAATGTGGTCCTATCCGGTCAGGCACAGATTGAACTCTTTTATGAACATGAGTTTGGTGGCCGAACAGCGAATGATCCGCGTGGCCGCCAATGACACTCAATCCAAGGATTAGTGCCGCGCCTTCCTGATCGGCTACCGGATAGATAGTCACGCAAAGCCCGTATACCGAGCGGGTGAGTACGCGCGAGAAGCGCACACCGACATGAACACCGCGCCTAAGATCAGACTCGCCCGGCTTTCAGATGTTCCTGATGTCGGCTTTCTTGTATCGCAATATTGGGGGTTCGAACAAATTGCCGGATTCGAGCGCGCGCGGACCGAAAAGCATCTATCCGAGTTGATTTCATTGCCGGAGCGCGGCGCGTGCTGGGTCGCATACCATGCGGAAACGATGTCGGGATATCTGATCGCCGTGTATGTGTTCAGTCTCGAGCATGGCGGCACAATTGCGGAAATCGATGAATTCTTCGTACGTCCCGGGTTTCGTTCGGCTGGCACCGGTGCGGCGCTACTGAGCGAGTCCGAGCGCGAGATGAGAGGCGCGGGGATTGTGCGAATGCAGCTACAATTGGGACTGACAAACGATCGCGCCCGGTTCTTCTATGAGCGGCACGGATATCGACGCCGATCCGGCTACGAGTTGTACGAAAAGACTCTGCTTCCTTCACGGTAGATTGGTGAAATTCGATGTCCGAATATGGCGAGACATCGGGATACCATTGGGTAACCATGAGTGCCTTCAATATTTTTCATGGTGCCTCATGAGTTCGTTTCAATTAGTCGGCCTTCCTATCGAAAGATTCTCGTCGTTGTTCGCTCTTTCAGATTCGGCGCTTGCGCAACTCAACGTGCGAAGTGTCGTTGCAACGTCGAAACCCGGTTATCCGTGCCGTGTCAGTCTCGCTGATGCGGAGATTGGCGAAGAACTTCTATTGCTTTCCTTCGAGCATCAATCTGCAATCTCGCCATACAGGGCGTCGGGTCCCATCTTCGTTCGCAAAGCCGCGGTTCAAGCCAAGATCGAACCCGGCGTAATTCCGGACACCATTCTTCTTCGCTCGATATCGGTGCGCGCATATGACTCCTCGCACCTGATGAGCGACGCCCTCGTCTGCGCCGGCAGCGATGTGGCGTCAGCAATCCAAGAAATGTTCAGTTCCAATGAGGTTGCGTACATCCACCTGCACAATGCCAAGCGAGGATGTTTCGCGTGCGCAGTCAATCGAGCTTAAATTGCGCGGATCGCCGCGGAGTGCTCGCATTCTGGCGCGAGTTCTGGATGGCAGGCCGGCGGTATCCGTGTTCGGCAAACTTCGTTGTATTGATGAAGCATCTGAGCCAGTGCGAGGCTAGGTGCGAAGCTTTGCCGATGGTAGCCTTTACGAGTAATTGTTAAACTTTAACTGATTTTCCCCGATGAAAGTTAACGCCCGTTAGTGTTGGCGGGATTCAATTTTAGGAGGCCCGTTGTGAAGCCGCTGCTCCTTGTCGCGCTTGGCCTGGTTTTGCTGGTCGCGTCCAACGCGCCGATCCACGCGGATCCCACGGCGAACGGCGAATCGATTTCCGCAGGCTCTTTGATTTCAGGTATTCAGAAGGCTGATATGAATACTGCGGTGCGTCCGCAGGACGATTTATTCGAGTATTCCAATGGTACATGGTTACATGACGTGCCGATTCCTCCCGACCGCTCCAGTTATGGCGTGGACGCGATGATGATTGAGCGCTCGCTGCTACAGCAGCGCGAATTGATCGAGTCGGCGCGTACTTCAATTGACCCGGAAGCGCGCAAAGTAGGCGATCTATATGCGAGCTTCATGGACGAGGAACGCATCGAGCATGAGGGCATCAAGCCACTCGAGCCGGAGCTGAAGCGGATTGCGGCAATCAGGCGGGTCCGCGACATTGGTCCGCTGATGGCGCACTTTGATCGTATCGGAGTAAAAACTCCCGTCGCCACCTTTATCTACCCGGACTCCAAGAGGTCAACGCAGTATGCATTTTGGCTTACGCAAAGCGGCTTGGGCTTGCCGGACCGCGATTATTATTTGAGTGACGACGCCAAGCTAACCGAATTTCGCGCCAAATACCGCGTGCACATTGAGAAGATGCTGGTGCTCCTGGGTGACACCCATGCAGCCGAAGCGGCGGACAACATACTCGCGCTCGAGACGGCGATGGCCAGGATTCAGTGGACGAAAGTTGCCAACCGAGACCCACAAAAGACCTACAACCCGCAGACGCCTGCGCAACTCGCGACGCTCGCACCGCAACTGGATTGGCGGACATACCTCGCGAAAGCCGGTATTCCGACGCCTCCACCGGTCCTGATTGCGCGCCAGCCTGACTATTTCAGAGGATTGTCCGGGCTGCTCAAGAACACACCGTTGGCCACGTGGAAGGAATACCTGCGCTACAGGGTGCTATCGGCCGGCGCCCCCTATCTCCCGCGAGCCTTCGTCGACGAGGACTTCGCGTTCAATGAAGGCGTCTTGCGCGGCACGCCACAGATCCAGGAGCGCTGGAAACGCGGCTGTGAGCTCGTCGATCGACTGATCGGCGAAGCTTCCGGTAAATTGTACGTGGCAAAATATTTTCCACCCGAAAGCAAGGCGCGCATCGACGAGCTCGTCGCGAATTTGCTCAGGGCCTATTCCCAGAGCATCGATCAATTGGACTGGATGAGTCCGAGCACCAGAGCCGAAGCGCAGGCAAAGCTCAGCAAGATCAATGTGAAGATTGGCTACCCCAGGCAATGGCGCGACTATACCAAGCTGGTCATTTCACCCACCGATTTGTTCGGCAATGTCGTGCGCGCTCAAGAGTTCGAGACAAACCGCAAGCTCGCACAGCTGGGCGGCCCAATCGATCGAAATGAATGGGGCATGACGACACCCACGGTCAACGCCTACTACAGCGCGGGCATGAACGAGATTGTCTTTCCGGCCGGGATTCTGCAGCCGCCGGCGTTCAATCCGGCGGCAGACGACGCGTTCAATTACGGTTCCACCGGAGCGACGATCGGCCATGAAATCAGCCACGGCTTTGACGACCATGGCAGTCAATACGACAGCGAGGGCAATCTGCGCGATTGGTGGACGCCCGAAGATCACGCGAAGTTCAAAGCAAAGACGGAAAAGCTGATCAAGGAATATGATGCATTCGAGCCGGTGCCGGGTTTCCACATCAACGGTGCGCTTACCTTGGGCGAGAATATCGCCGACATCGCCGGTATCGAGATCGCGTACAAGGCCTATATCGCGTCGCTCGATGGGCGCTCGCCACCGATGATCGATGGCATGACCGCGGATCAGAGATTCTACATCGGCTTCGCCCAAAGCTGGCTGGGCAAGCGGCGTGAGGCTCGCAAAATCGAGCTACTAAAATCGGATCCGCATTCACCGGAAAAATACCGGGTGAATGGTGTCGTCGTGCACATGCCGAGTTTCTACAGCGCGTTCTCGGTCGTGCCCGGCGACAAAATGTATCTTCAGCCCGAGGATCGCATAACGCTATGGTAGATTAATTTTGGTAACGCTATGTGCGCGCGATTTGCGTCGAGTAAACACTGGCGCGATCTGTATATTGCGAGGCAACCGTTTTTGTCACGGACGGGGCTCCCACGGCCATTACAACTGACCCTCCGCGGCGCACTTCCCGGTTTCGTGCAAAGACCCCAGAGGTGCGGGAAGCGCGGCGGACGCATACACCGGCAGCCCCATAGTACCCAAGCATGCAGTCGGCATTGCGGAAAGAGGTGCCGGTAGCTCAGACCGGCCGGCTTCATAAATCTTTACGCGGCCGACAAACACCGCTAACAGACGGCGCGCATTCTGTGCATTGTGTTCTCCACCACCGATGCAAAGGATTTACCATGAATATTGACTCCCCAACGAACGCTACGCCGGCGGTAACACGCCGCTCCTTTTTCAACCGCGCGACTGTTATCGCTTTTATCGCGGGAAGCGCGCTGGCGGCCGGCATTGCCGCCCTCGCGAACGGTGCGGATATGAGCGGCTGGCACCACGGCATGCTCATGAACGGCACGCAAAGCGCCGCCGAAGTCTCCGCTCACGTCGACCATGCTCTGAAACATTTGTATGTCGAAATCGATGCAACTGACGCGCAGAAGGCGCAAATCGGGCCGCTCGTGCAACAGGCGGTCAGTGATCTGTTGCCGTTGCGCGCGCAGTTGCAAGCAGCTCATGCGCAAGCCACCGACGCGTTGACCCAGGCTACGATCGATCGCGCGGCCTTGGAAAGCGCCCGAGTCGCGCATTTGCAGATAGCCGACCAGGCGTCCAAGCGATTGACGCAACTCCTCGCCGACGTCGGCGATGTGTTGACGCCGGCGCAACGCGCTGCCCTCGCTGCACATGTCAAGAAAATGCACGGTGTGGCCAGTTCTTGAACTCTCTGGTCAAAGCCGCTCGCGGCCACTAAAGTCGCGCCTGAGATGGTAGAGCGCATCCTGTTAGTGGAAGACGATCCCCGCCTGGCCGAAATGCTCTCGGAGTACCTTGGTCAGGCGGGCTTTGACGTGACGATTGCTTCCTTGGGTGCAACCGCGCTCGAGCGCCTGTCCGGCGGAGCTTTTGATGCCGTGGTGCTCGATTTGATGCTGCCGGACATGGACGGCTTGCAGGTTTGCCGTCAACTACGCGCGACCAATGATCTCCCGGTGCTGATGTTGACCGCGCGCGGCGACGCCGTTGACCGAATCGTCGGTCTTGAGCTTGGGGCCGACGACTATCTGCCGAAACCGTTTGAGCCGCGTGAGCTGCTGGCGCGGCTGCGCGCCATTCTGCGGCGCCGAGCGCCCAGTGCACCACCCCGCGACCAAGCGCTGCGCTTCGGGCGGCTGGAGATCGACACCGCAGCGCGCGCGGTGCGCCTCGACGGGTCGGTCTGCGAGTTGACCAATTACCAGTTCGAGTTGCTCGTGACCTTGGCCAAGCATGCCGGACGCGTGCTTTCGCGCGAAGCCCTAATGGATTTGATGAAAGGCGAGGAGATCGATTCCTTCGACCGCTCCATCGACGTGCATATATCGCGCATACGCGCCGCTATCGAGGACAACCCAAAGAAGCCGCGTCGCATAATCACCGTACGGGCCGCCGGCTACGTGTTTGCGAAGGCCCAGGACTAATGCTGCGTCTTTATTTACGCTTTTATCTTGCGCTGCTGGCGAGCCTCGCCGTATTCGGCTGCGCCACTGCGGTGATTTGGCATTTCGCCGGCGGCCCGATGGAGCAGGCCGGCCTCAGCCTCAGTCGATTGGTGCAAAACGTGCTGCCCGCGGCGCAAGCGCCACCCGCCGACCAGCAAGAGGCCCTGCGCCGGTTGGCGGCGGGACTCAACGGTGACGTGACGCTGCTGGCGAAGGATGGGACCGTCATCGCCGCGGTCGGTCTACCGCTTTCTGCGCCGAGTCCTCGGCACCATCGCACGGTGATTTTTCCGCATTGGCAAGGCGATCCCGTCACGGCCATTTATCTTGCCGATGGACGCCTGCTGATCGCGAGCGTGCCGATCGGATTCGGGAATATTCGACAAGTCTTTCACATGATGCTGGTGCTGCTGGTCGTCGCAATCGGGGTGGCGGCCTACCCGATCGTCAGGCGACTCACGCGAGGCCTCGAGCGTTTGCAGCGGGGAGTAGAGTCGCTCGGCGCCGGCGATCTCACATCTCGGGTTGTCGTGGAGGGTCGCGACGAGGTGGCGCGCCTCGCTGCGAGCTTCAACCGCGCGGCGAGCCAGATTGAGCAGTTGGTTGGCGCCCATCGAACGCTGCTCGCCAATACCTCTCACGAACTGCGCACGCCGCTGACCCGCATCCGGCTTGCGGTGGATTTGCTGAAGGCTTCCGCGGATCCAAAGATCAAGGCCGGGCTGGAGCAGGACATCGCCGAGTTGGACGGGCTGGTCGATGAGATTCTGCTCGCCAGCCGGCTCGATGCCGTCACCGCGCTGGAGGTCACCGACGACATCGATCTGTTGGCTCTCGCCGCCGAAGAATGTGCGCGCTATGACGATGTTCACCTGGAGGGCGCTGCAGTCAAGATCTCAGGCGACCCGCGACTGCTGCGCCGGTTGCTGCGCAACTTGCTGGAGAATGCCAAGCGCTACGGCGTGCCGCCCACGCAGGTGCGCGTCGCAACCGACGGTAATGCTGCCGTGCTGACCGTCTGGGACGGCGGGCCGGGTCCGGCGCCGGCGGAATACGAACAGATATTTACGCCTTTTTATCGGCGCCTCGACGGGCGCAACAACGCAGGCACCGGCCTGGGGCTATCGTTGGTGCGTCAGATCGCGCGCCGTCATGGCGGAGATGCCCGTTGCGCGACCCTGAGCGATCAGCGCGCCGCGTTTGTCATTACGTTGCCTGGAAAATCCGGATCGCATGTTGCGTCCAATTGAAGCGTGTCAGCGGCCTGCAGCGGACAATTCCTGTTCGCTGCAGGCCAAATCCAGCGGTTCCCTGCGCTATTTCTGGAGAGCTGCGAGAGCGGGCGCCTTGACGCGCCGCACGGTATCGGCCAGGGATTCCGCGACACATGCCTTGTAGATCGCCTGGTTGTCGATAAGGCTCGGGTCCCCCAGGTGGAAGCAGAGGCGCTCGGCGACGATCTTTATGCGGGCGTAAGCGGCCTGAGCGCCTTCGGGCGTCGAGAGGTCGAGCCCCGCGAGCGAGACCTTTGCGACGCGAGCATCTGCGGTGGGGGCCGTGGGCGGGTCGGCAAATGCGGCAGCGGACGCGAGAGTCAACAGCGCGGCCAAGGCGGCCGTGCGAATCGCGGTTCGGGGGCCCATCGAGCTAAGGCTCTGTTGTGTTTCGGTATTCATGTGGCGATCTCCTTAGGGTGTCTGTGTCCGTTCGACCGGCATCGGCCGTGGCGGAACAGTGCCGCTAGGCGAGCCGGGAAGTCTTGAGGACGCCCTGAATCCGGCTGAGGGATTGCTGAAGATGGGTTGAAGCCGTCCCCGGGGGCAATCGGGCCACCGCAGCGACCGCGCGGATGCGCGAAAAGTCCGGTCGCGCGGCTATACTGGGTACGTGGATCGCTTCTGACCTCTACGGACCCAGTGCTTTTTTAATCAAGAACTTCTGGCAGGTCACGGCCGATGAAGGCGATGGACAGCCCCGCACTGCGTATCGGCGCCTGGCGCGCCGATTCCGCGCTCGACGAGATTTCGAAGGACGGCAACACCGTCAAGCTCGAGCCGCGGGCGATGCAGCTGCTTCTCTACCTGGCCGGGCGCGCCGGCCAGGTCGTCAGCGTCGAGCAACTGCTCGACCAGGTTTGGGCGGGCGTCGTGGTCACGCCGGATTCGGTCTACCACGCGGTGGCGGCGCTGCGGCGCGTGCTCGGCGACGACACGCACGACCCCACGTATATCGCAAACGTTCCGCGCCGCGGTTATCGCTTGGTGGCGCCGGTCGCTGCATGGGTCGACGCGCCACCCATGGTGATTGGGAGCTCACCAAGTCCGGCCGCCGACCCCGCCCGTTCAGCCGCTGAACCAGATCGTCCGGCCAAGGAATCCGCTCGCGCAGCCGCGCCTGTCGCTAAACCGGCTCCGCCGTGGCGGCGGGCCGCTATCGTGATAGCCGTCTTGTTTGCCGCCGCGCTCGGCTATCTGGTCATCGACAAGTTCTGGCGATCGACGCCCGTCACAATGGAACACCCGGTGACTGCCGCAAACACGGAACACCCGGCGATTGCCGTTAAAACGGCAATCGCGGAAAAGTCGATTGCGGTTTTGCCGTTCGTCGACATGAGCGAGAAGAAGGACCAGGAGTACTTCGCCGACGGGATGGCGGAGGACATCATCAATCTGCTCGCCAACGTTCCGGACCTCCACGTCCCGGCGCGGACCTCCTCCTTCTATTTCAAGGGCAAATCGACGAAGGTCCCCGACATCGCGCGCGAACTCGGCGTCGCACACGTCCTCGAAGGCAGTATCCGCAGATCAGGCAATCAACTTCGGGTGACCGCCCAGCTCGTTCGCGCCGACACCGGGTATTCCCTTTGGTCGCAGTCCTACGACCGGGATCTGCGCGATGTTTTCAAGGTGCAGGACGACATTGCCAATTCAGTTGTGCAGGCTCTGCGAATCACGCTCATGGGTGGACCCCTCACGCGTCAGCGCGGCGGAACGCAAAATCTGGAGGCATACCAGCTTTCCCTGCGAGCGCGCAGCCTTTGGAATCAGAATACGAAGCCGTCGTTGGAAGCGGCCGACGGATACTTGGATCAAGCGATCAAACTCGACCCAGACTTTGCGCGAGCGTTGAATGCGAAGGCAGTCGACGCGATGTTGCAGGTCGAAATAGAAGCGCTGCCCCCGAAAGAAGGCTACGAGCGCGCGCGGCGGCTGGCGCAGCGTGCGCTGCAGCTGAGTCCGGATCTTGCGGAGGCACACTTCATGCTTGCCTACATTCACCGCTCGTATGATTGGGACTGGGCTGCCGCGCAGGCCGAATTGCGTCAAGGTCTAAGCATTGATCCCACCGACGCGATCGGGCTCATGTATGTGGGCGTACTATCCAAAACACTTGGACATTGGGACGACGCGGAGCGACAGATTCGCGCATCGCTCGACCGTGATCCGCTGTGGCCCTTCGCACATTACAATCTGGGCGCGACCCTATACCTTGCCGGCCGCTTCGCCGAAGCCGAGGGCGAGTTCCGCAGGCTGCAGAAGTTGGCGCCGGGCTTCTCGTGGAGCAACGCGTACCTTGGTAAGGTGCTGCTGGCGGAGGGGAAGGCGGACGCCGCGCTGGCGATGGCGCGGCAGGAAAGCAATGAGGAATATCGACTCAGCATGCTGCCGATTTTCTTGCAGGCAGTTGGCCATAAGGGCGAAGCCGGCGAGGCCTTGAAGAAAGTTGCCACGAACTATGCAGACAGCGAGGCATTTAATATCGCTATGGTTTATGCCTACCGCAACGAGCACGAGCTCGCACTTCGATGGCTCGATCGGGCCTATGAGCAGAAGGATCCCGACCTCATCGAAATTCTCGGCGAGCCTCTGCTCAAGAACCTGGCCGATGATCCCGGCTACAAGGCGTTCCTGCGCAAGATGAATCTGGCACAGTAGCGGAGTCACGAACGGTTGGTATAGCTGCCAGGTCCCAGCTTCCGCGGCGGGCCGGGCGCCGATCTCAGCGCCACGTCACCTTGACAGGGTCGCGAATCGGTTGCTCGGGCAGCACGACGATCGCCATCGCTCGTTTTGCATCCCAACTCCCCTGGCCGACATCCCTGCCATTGAAACGTATCGATGTCGGCTTGCCAGGCGCATGGATGTGCAGTTCGTACGAGCGCGCCTGCACCTGGCCCTGAAACGCACCCTTAGTCGGCTCGATGAGAATTTGATGCAGGTCATCGCTGCTCGTGGTGTAACTCATCGCCGTCAGCGCGTACTGGTCTTTGCCGTAGGCGAGCGAAATCCCGTCATCTTCATACAACTCGAAACTACCCCTGCCTGATCCGTATACATTGAGGATGACGGTGTCCAGCGGTTTGGCATTCGAGTAGTCGCTCTCGCTCTGCTCGGGAATCAGCGCCCCTTCGCGAACGAACACCGGCGTTTCATCCACCGCATAGTGCGCAGTGAACGTACTGCCGCCCTCGTAGGGCTTGCCGGTAAAGAAATCGATCCATCGACCCGGCGGCATATAGATCGTCCGGTTGCCACTGGGGTCGAGCACCGGCGCGACCAGCATTTGGTCCCCGAAGAAGTATTCGTCGGAATGTCGGTAGGCATCCTCCAGATCCGGATACTGCAGGTATAGCGGCCGCAGGATCGGCATGGACTCCTTGTGCGCGACCCAGGTGTAGGTATACAGGTACGGGATCAGTTGCGTGCGCAGAGTGAAATACTTCCTCATCAACGCAATACCCCGGCTGCCGTAAACCCAAGGCATGCGCAAATTGCCCTCGCGCGGGTTCTCGTGGGCGCTATGCATTCGCAGCAGCGGGCTGAAAGTGCCGAACTCGATCCAGCGGGCATACAGATCGAAATCGATTTTGGTGCCGTGAAATCCTCCGATGTCGTGGCTGATGTAGGGAATCAGCACGTTGCCGCCGCGCGCGGTGAAGGCGACCTCGTAGGCGAGCACCGGCCACTCGGAATACGTGTCGCCGGTAAAAAACCCCGGATACCGTTCGCTTCCCCAATCACCATAACGTCCCAGAATGAAGCCGCGCTGGCCGGTTTCCTGCGGCGTGTAATCGTAGAAGACCTTGTTTGTCCATAGCTGTTTGTTCAGCCCGGGCATGTCGACGGCGCCGCTTCCGCCATCGACCCACCATACGTCCACGCCTTGCTGCATCAGCGGCTTATGCAAATAGCGCATGAACACATCGGCCTGCGCTTGGTTCGACAGATCGAAATAGATCCGCTTCGGCGGCGGGACATCCCTGATCGCGACCGGGCCGCGGACGATTCCGCCGCCGCGCTCGCCGGGCTCCACGCGCAGCGCAATCTCGTTCTGTTGACCCGTTTTGGCATAGGGAGCGATGTCGGTATAGGTCAATCGTTGCGGCCATTGGATCGGGTTATGTGTCGCTTCCTGGCCGTTGACGAATACCCGGTAGCTCTTGTTGACCTCGCCCAAATACAAATACAGCGCGTCGGGAAGTCGCGCCGGCAATTGAACGGACGCACGATACCAGCCGATACCTCGATAGGTCTGATAGCCTTGATCCTGCCACGACCGGCCGATCCGGATCGGATTCCAGCCTCTGTCGTCGAGATCCGTCGCGAACCAGCGGTGCTCAAGGCCCTCGTCGCCGGCGTCGGTCGAAAACCTCCATAGCGACGAGACATCCATGTCGAACGATGGCGTCGCGGGCAGCGGCCGGCCCAGCGCCTTCAACACCGCCGGCGCATGGCTGTCGTCGAAGGACAGGATGCTTTCTTCGGTGTTGGCATACCCTGGATGATCGTTGAGGCTGAGCTTGATGCCTTGCCCATGCAGCCAGCTCGAGAACTGATCGGGATGGGGGATCAGTGGACTCCAATCGTAACCCCCTTCCCATCCGTAGTTGTGCCAAGCGAAATCCAGTATCAGCATGTCAAAGGGAATGTGATTCTTGCGGAGCCGCGAGACCTCACCTTCCAGGTATCTCTGGCCGTATCCCTCGAGGATCGGCTGCGCGGATTGCGCCGTATCGGGAAAATACTCGAAGTTGAGATCCGTGATCGATGGGCCGAGTACGTATCGCGGAACCATCGGGATGGGTCCGCACAGCTGCGCGTACTCGTCGAGCACCATCCGGTAATCCTGGTTGTAGGCGAATAGATACCAGTCCTGGCCGCTCGTTTCCCGGCGCGGTTCTATCCAGGTTCTCTGTGCATTCCAGACCGGCGTGTGGCTATCGTCGATGAACGCGTAGCCGCTGCGGCTCAATAGCCCGGGCTTGGCAGCTTCGAGCGGCACTTCGATGCCCGGAATGATGTCGTTGACGGGGCTTTCGACATCCGTGCGCCCTTCGGGGAGGTTGGCTTTGCTGACGTTGTCCAGCGAATAGGTAAGCCCACCGAGGTTCAGCCGGTCTATGTCACCCGGATGCCAATCATGCGTGACGCCCGCGGGATCGTTCCAGCTTATTTTGAGATTGGCCGCAGTAAATGCTCCGGATCGCGGCCGGTATTGCAAGCGCATTGCGCTGGTGGTGGCGATAAGCCAACCATCCTTCTGCGTCGATTGGACCGGGACATTCGGCCAGCTCCTTTGCTGCACGACCGCAGTCGGCGCATCGACAAAAGTCCCCGACGGCGAGTACTCCATGCGCACCAGCGACGGTGTCAGAAACTCGAAGCGCGCGGTGTCGGCGGAGATCACGGATGTGTTTTGGGCATCGACGCGAGGCACGAGGAGTGAAGATAGCAGTCCGACAGCGGCCCATTTTGCCCTGCGGTCCAAAATGCCGTGAAAGCGCATATGGAAACCCCGATCAGTTGAGAACGATGCGACCGACGAAGAAGCGGGCTCGTGGCTCGGCTTCTTGTTCTGTACTTCGCGATCCTATGCTTGGTGTCGCCTGCGTCATTACGTGCTGTCGTCAATAATGCCGAGATCCCTCAGCGCGCCATGTGTCTCCGTGGCCCCTCGGACCCGAATTGCTTGCATGCCAAATCTTTGTGCGGCCTCGACATTAATGGAGTTGTCGTCGAGAAACAGCACCTGAACCGGCGAACAACCGAGCGCGTCCACCACATGTTCAAAGGCATCCGGATCCGGCTTAATGCGCCCGGTCAGATGCGACGCGAAATGGCTATCGAACGCAGCGCCTAAGCCCATGTCATCCACCACACGCGGCCAATGCAGGCCGTTGCTATTCGATAGTATTGCGCGCCGATAAGAACGCGGTATGCGGGCGAGCATTTCCAGGGTCCCCGGATAAAGCCCGGTCGGCCAAGCGATGAATGCGTCCAAAAATAGTTGCGGTTCTACCGGGAGGCCAAACTCCGAAACGACGCCGGCCGCAAACTGGTTTGCGTCGATTTTCCCGGTTTCGAATTGCCGTACCGTCGCTGAGTGTAGCCACATCCGCCACAACTCATCGGTGCTAACCGTCTGGCCAAGCCATTGCAGCATGACGTCCACGCCGCTGAGCTGTACGAGTACACCGCCGACATCAAACAGCAAAACCCGAATTTCTTTGGTTGCACTTTCAGTCTTGATCATGGCGGATCCATCGGACGGTGATAGCAGGGGAGCCTCTTACGCATGATGGTCTAAATCGTTGCATTATGTTCCTACCCGCGCCGAATGCGGTGCGACATGCGCCATGCCCATTGGACCGGGTCGAGCGCTTCCCCGTTTCCCTTGCGCGCGCGCCTGGCGCGCGCCTGGGGCCACGTTTTGTTAAGCCGCATGAAGTGTGACCGATTTCATCAAGTTGGTCCGGTGCCGCCAAAGATTTTGCGCTCAATTGGGATCTACACCAAAGTTCCCCAAACCTCTAATTAGCTAACGTAGCCCCATTCATCGGAAGAGTGGCAATCGATCAGTCTATGTCTACTCACGCTTCGAACTGCGGCTACGCGCGACCCGCTTACGTTTCCTGGTTGCTAGGGCTTGGGGTCGTACTATTTCTCGGGTTTGATGGGCAGAGCCCCGCTCGATCGATGCCGGGCGCTCTGTACGCGGACACCATTCTCATTGTCAAACACGAACGTAAACTCTACTTACTGCGTGACAATTATCTGTTGCGCAGTTATCGCATTGCCCTTGGCCTAAGTCCGACCGGCGCTAAGGAGCGCCAATGGGACTTTCGCACTCCCGAAGGCAGCTACGTCATTGATTTTCGCCAGGAGCATAGTCATTACTTCAAGGCGCTGCACATTTCCTACCCGAGCGCTGCGGACGTGAAGCGAGCCTCCGCGATGCACCTGCCCACCGGCGGGGATATCTTTATTCACGGTGAGCCCAATCGACCCACCAAGCCGGTCTCCTATTACAAAACGCGCGATTGGACCAACGGTTGCATTGCTCTCTCCGATGAGGATTTGCAAGATCTGTGGGACCTGACCGCGGGCAAAACGTCCGTCGAGATCGTGCCGTAAGACGAGTCACTTGATGACGCGTCCTAAGGATGCGCCAGCATCGGTGCCGGCCGCCGGAGGACGGTGAGCCTTCAATGCGTTTGGTCGGAAGTCGCGTTTTTCACATACCTTGTCAACCATAGGTCTTCCTCCCACAACATGTGGAGGATGGATTCGCGTGCGCGATATCCGTGACTTTCGTTCGGCAGCATTACCAGGCGTACTGTGCCGCCCAACCCTTTGATCGCCTGGTACATGCGTTCGGATTGGATGGGAAAGGTACCGGTGTTGTTGTCCATTTCGCCATGGATCAGAAGGATCGGATCCTTTATTTCTTCGGCGTGCATGAACGGAGACATCGCAATGTAGATTTCTCGGGCATCCCAGAAATTGCGATCCTCAGCCTGGAAGCCGAAAGGAGTCAACGTCCGGTTATACGCGCCGCTGCGGGCGATCCCAGCTTTAAAGAGGCGGCTATGCGTTAAGAGATTGGCGGTCATGAAGGCGCCATAGGAATGCCCGCCGATCGCCATGCGATTGCGATCACCCACCCCCAGGCGAACTACCTCGTCGATGGCCGCCTGGGCGTCCGCAACCAGTTGCGCGACGTAAGTGTCATTCGGTTCGGCCGATCCTTCACCGACGATGGGCATCGTGGGGTCATCGAGTACGGCAAAGCCGCGCGCCAGAAACGGCAGCGGTCCCCAAAAGCCAATGGCATTGAACTTGTGGGGAGATCCCTGCACCTCGGACGCTGCCATGGCACTCTTGAACTCACGCGGGTAAGCCCAGAGCAGTGTCGGCAGCGGGCCGTCGCGTTTCGCGTCATATCCCGGCGGCAAATAAAGATTTGCGGTCATTTCCACGCCATCCGGTCGTTTGTAGCGCAACACCTGCTTGGTCACACCGGCCAACTGTGGCGTGGGATTGGGAAAGTGGGTAAGCGCGACGCCTGAGTCGTTCGGCTTTGTGTGTAAAACGAGGTTGGGCGGATCATTGACCGATTCCCGCCTAGTGATCAATGGCGTACCCTCATCGTTAAGCGGCTCAATCGGGTACTCATAGTAAGGCGCCGCGGAACGCCAAACGGTCGTCACGGCGTGGCTGTCGAACTCGAGGCGGTTCAAAAACGGCCGTTCGCCTTCCGGTGTTGCGCCGTCTCCCACCAGCAGCACGGAATTTCCGTGCATTCGCAGCACAGATGCCCCGTTAGGCGCAATCCGGGTCAGCGGACGACCAGGGTCGCTGTAGCGGTCTTCGGATTTCCAGGCCCACATCAGATCCAATTTATTTTCCGGTTTGCCGGGGTTGATGCGCCAGATCTCCTTGTCACGGGTCTTCCAGGTCCAATCGACCACGAGCGCCAAGTCATCGCGTGCCCAATAAACGCTTGCGAATCGCCGAGGCAGCTTGGCGATCACATCCCGGCGGCCTTGCGAGGGAATCTCCTCGTTGTAGACGATGTCACGCACCTCCACGGCCTTGCGCGGATCGCCGCCATCCTGTGCTTCGACCCACCACAGCGTGCTGGGCCGATCAGCACGCCACGTAAATTCGCGCGGCCCCGGATTGACCGCATCGGGCCCAGGCGCCAAGACCTCGATCAGGGGAGTCTTCGCGACCGTTTCGAGCGCATGGCCGCTGCGGCTCCAGACCTCGACTTCCGTTGGAAACTGCGGCAGCGGCACAATGCGTGAATACGGATGCAGCAGCCGCGTCACCAACATATGTTGGCGATCGGGCGCGCCGGATATCGAGAGAATGCGCTCGACCGGTCCCACCCTGACGAGTTTGCCGTTCATGTGGAGCACGCCGACCTGAGCGCTCAGATAGTAATCAAGTAGGGCTTCATCGAACGGTGTCTTTAAGAGGTCCTCAAAAGTGGCCAGTTGTGACGCGCCATGGTGACCGTCCGCAAACTGCACGTTGGGACCCGTCGGTACCGCCGAGCTCTGCGGCGCCGCCGCCTCGTGCTCGGGCCGCAGCCGCAAGATCAATTCCGTACTTCCGCCATACCATTGGAAGCCGTCGTCGGTGATAGCATTCAACGGCGCCCGGGTAGCGAGGTGCGCCTTGCGCGTGGCGGCATCAACCAGCCAAAGGCGAATTGCACCGCCGTCGACCAACGAGACCGCGAGACGACGACTATTGGGCGACCATGCGACCGCCACCACACGCAGCGCCGCCGGCAAACCCTCCACATCACGAGTCATGCCGGTCCCCACGTCCAAGACGCGCAGCGAATTGCCAAAGTCAAAACGCGTCTCGAGCCGCAGTTGTGGATTGAATCGAATGCCTGCGAGACGGGCCTGCGGTTCGGCCACGATGGAAATGGATGGCAGCGCCGCACGACCAACCAGCGCGACCGCGTGCCCATCGGGCGCCACGTAAACCTGCGGCGCGCGTGGAGCGTCGACAATCGCCTGTAGTTCCGGCGCGGGTAATTGATAGTCCAACGCGTTCTCGGCATCCGGCGCGGCGGCATAGGAGGCCGCGGCAAACAGTTGACCGGCCAGAAAAACGCAGCGGAGAACCTTTCGAGCCAATTGTGATGACATGCGGTACTCGCGGTAAATTTTTCTTGGGTGCAAGGGCCAAATACTAATCGACTTAACCGTCCAATTCTCGCCATGGATGCAATTGAGCGAACAATCGAGTTTGGCCGACGCCATTCGGCCCGCATACAATGCGGAGCGACATGATCAAGACCATTCCACTGGCAATCATTGCGGCACTCATTTGCGCAATCGGCACCGCCTGCTCCGCAGGCGCTGCGAAGCCACCGGCACAACCGCCGTCGGGCCCGGGAGGCAAGGATGTTGCCCATGCGGGAGTGATCGCGACTCGGCATGGCAGCGGGCCGCAGGCCTACTGGCTGTTCGAACCGGACAATCCGAAGCCCGAATCGGCCTCACTGATCGTGTTTAACCACGGCTGGGGAGCGATGGATCCGCGTATTTACCAGGCGTGGATCGATCACATCGTGGAACGCGGCAATATAGTCGTCTACCCGCTTTACCAGGACAGCCTGCGCACCGCGGTAACGGACTTCACGCCGAATGCGATCGCAGCGGTGCAGGATGCGATTCGCACGCTGCAAAATGAGGCCGGGCATGTGAAGCCGCGACTCACCGAGTTTGCAATCGTTGGACACTCGATGGGAGGCGCAATCTCGGCGAACATGGCGGCTCTTTGGAAGGCGCAGGGATTACCGTTGCCGCGAGCGATCCTGTGCGTGGAACCCGGCAAGACCTGGGGTAAGCCCCTGTGGGCCACGATAAAGCTGGCGGACCTTTCGCAAATACCGGCGGACGCGCTGCTCGTGACGGTTACGGGCGACCGAGACCATCTCGTGCGCGATATCGATGCGAAGCGGATATTTAATGAATCGACGCAAGTGCCTCTCGCGAACAAGAACTTCGTGACGCTCGTCTCTGACGACCACGGGCAGCCTGCGTTAAAGGCCAGCCATGCCGCGCCGGTGGCGTGGGCACCGATGCCGGAAGGGACGCGGCAGGTCGACAGCCCAGCGGGCAGCCCGCCGCGCGAAATGCTGGGGGAGAAGATCGAGGAGCGGCGCAGCGGCGACGATGAGATGCCCGACTTGAGTCGCGCGAACCGGACGCTCGATGCGCTCGATTTTTTCGGTACATGGAAACTGCTCGACGGTCTGACCGATGCGGCGTTTTTCGGCAAAAACAAGAATTACGCGCTCGGAAATACGCCCGAGCAGCGCTACATGGGCATCTGGAGTGACGGTGTGCCGGTGCGGGAATTGATCGTTACGGATCATCCGTGAACCTCACACCTGCGATACCGCGGGAGGCCGTGTGCGCCGGTGCGTTGCGTCGCGACCTCGGCGGCAGCTATTTCCCATCCGCTATTTCAACAGGGCGCCGTGTTCGAGCAGCAGCTCGCGCAGAATCGCACGATGGCACCGCGATTCCTCGGCGCAATAGCAGCCGACCGAAAAATCGGTGTGGTGGGATAATGCGGCGAGCAATTGGAGCGTGGCATTCGGATCCGACGCGGCCATTTCGCGCCGATATGTCTTGACGAATCGATTCCAGTCCCGATCGGAACTCGCCGCGAGTGCTTGTTTTACGGCTCCGGCGCTCGGTGCCAGCATCGGCAGCCAGACGTCGTAGAAGTTTCGGGAAGCGTACTCGCCCTTGCGAACGCCCCGCGGCGGGCGCCGGACGGTACCGATTCGCAGACCTTCTCCGGGCAAGCGATCTGTGCCAAGACGGACGACTCGAATTGCCACGGCGATCTCCTTGGTATTGCGGCAGCATTCGAAGCGTAACGGACCGACCGGGCAGGCGACAGCATCGGTGAACTGCCAACGACGTATTTTCGCCGAGATCGATGCGCGGCGCTCGGCGGTCTTTGCCCGCTGGCGATATGAGCGGCCGAGGTGTTAGCGTTTGGCAATGGTCAGCGGGAGTAGCCTTTGAAAGCGATGTTCAGCGCCCTATTGCTCGCGTCGCTTGCGCTGTGCGCGAAAGCGGCCGAAATGCCGGAACCGATCCACGGCTTATGGGTATGGAAGAGTACCGCTGTCCTGCAGGCGCCGCAGGCTGCACAGGCGTTGGCGCAATTCTGCGAGTCCGCGGGAGTCAATGAAGTCTATCTGTCCGTTCCGGCGCAATACAGTGTGGCGCAGGAGCAGCGTCTCGCACAACTCATCGCGTTGTTGCATGGAGCGAGGATCCAAGTCGAGGCGTTGATCTCCAGTGCAAACGGCGATGAGGCGGGCGGCGCGAGAACTGAATTACTGGACCGCGTGCAATCGATTTTGCAATTCAATCAGCGACATGCGGCGCAACGCTTCGACGGTGTTCACCTCGACATCGAGCCGCAGCAGCGACTCGAGAACAAAGGATCGGGCAATCTCGGATTCCTGCGTGGTCTCGTGGAGAGCTATCGCGCCGTACGGACGCTGACCGATCGCGCCGGACTCACGCTGAACGCAGACATTCAGAAAAAGCTGCTCGAAGGCGATTTGGAGCAACGCCGTTCGTTGCTGGCGTCGGTCCCGCGCCTCACCTTGATGCTCTACGAATTGAGCAGTCCGAGTGACGGCAAGACGACGGCCGACCGCAGTGAAAAACTCGGGCAAAGCAGCGCGAAATATCTCGACCTGGCCTACCAAGATCTGGAGGCGCCGGGTCTGGCCAAGATGGCAATCGGACTGCGTACGCCCGATTACGGCTCGCAGTTGCCGCAGATGTTGGCCTTGCTGGACTCGGCCAATCGAGGCAATCCGCATTACCTCGGCTGGGCGCGCCACTCCTACAACGATAGCTTGGCCCGAACCGCGGTTCCGGCCTCGCCGTAGGTGTCTGCGGCGCGGGTGATCTTGGGTGAGTCAGCCCCGGCCCAGCTCGCCGACCGGGCCTACGGTGCGCGTGTTAGCATGAGCCGACATCAGACGCATACATCCGTTCGGCGATCCCGATACCACGAGGATTTTGTGAGGATTTGTGGGATACAAGCCGACCAGTCTCCTCAAGGCGATCGCTGCGTTGACACTGCTAGGTGTCGCGGGCCCCGCGTCCGCAGAATTTTTTAACTTTCAGGGGCAGCTGCAATTCCAGACGACCCGCGGCGACGCGTGCTCGGCCATGTCGGCCGGCACTTTCCATGTGGTCATCCTCGGTCAAAACCGGGGCCCGCTAGGTATCGAAGGCTACCTGTACGGCGAACAACTACTTCATGGCCATTTCCGTGGGCCGACGCCAAACCTGCTGTCGCTCAATTTCCTTGGCGAATCCGGTCCGAAGCATACGATGCGACTAGGCAGTGTCGGAATCGGTGCCTTCGCGGGGGAGCTGCAAGCCAAATCAATTTTGGCTTCGATCTACGCCTGCGATTTTTCAAACGCGCGCATCAGCATTACGAAAACCGTCGGGGGCAATGATCAAGCCGCGTATCAACAGGCGGAAAATCAGTTTCAGCTCGACGAGCGCGCGTTGCAGGCGATCGACGCGGGGATGCAAGGCAAGGTCAAAGAGGCGATTCCCGTGCTGCAGCAGGCGCTGGCCTCCACGCAGCAGTTCTACCCACCCGATAGCCCTCAATTACTGGGCTATTATTATTTTCTGGCGCAGATCCACTTCGCGGAGGGCGACATCCCTGCCGCGATTCCGCTCGATCGGCGCGCCGTGGCGATCTGCGAAAACTCCTATGGTCCCGAGAGTGCCTGTGCCGCTGCGATGCTCGCGAATCTGGGGAGCGCACTTGCCGCCGCCGGGAGTTATGGCGAGGCAGAAACCAATCTGCGCCGCGCGCTCGCGATCTGCGACAAGATCTTCGGGCCCGGCTCACCGATTCGCGGGATTGCGCTCAATGGGCTGAGTACCGTGTTGATCTACACCGGCCGATACGCGGAAGCCGAGGCCACGTTGCAGGAAGCGCTCGCGCTCAATAAGAAATCGCCCAACCCGGTCAATGGCAATGTCGGCGTCAGCTTGAATAATTTTGGCGTGTTGTACCAGCTCACGGGTCAATCCAAGAAGGCCGAGGCGGCTCTCCGGGAAGCCGGCGCGACCGATGAAAAAGCCGTGGGCGCCGACAACCCACTGACGATCCAGAACACGATCATGTTGGCGCAGGCATTGCGAATTTCCGGGCAACTTGCGGCGGCGGAACCGATCGGCCGGCGCGCGGTGGCGACCGCCGAGAGAGTCTTGGGCCCCGAACGCCAAGATCATCCGGCACTTGCCTGGGCTCAAGCCTGCTTGGCGGAAATTCTTCGAGAGCAAGGACGCACCGATGAAGCCGAGCCGCTGTTCCGGAAAGCACTGGCAAATAGTACGAAGTACTTGGGACCGGATCACCCAATCGTCGCGGGCGTCGAGTTATATTTGGCCAAGCTGCTGCATGACACCGGACGAGATCAAGAAGCCTTGAAGCTCTTGAGCCACGCAAACGTCGTCGCGCATCTTTCCGGCAGCCAGCTCATCGCCTGGAAAGTGGCGGCCGAATTGATGGAAGTTTATGGCTCGGGGAAGTTTGCGGACCCATTTAAAGCCATTTTCTACGGCAAGGAGGCGGTCAATACCCTGCAGAAATTGCGCGGCAATCTGTCGCGGTCCAGCAGCGAGACCCAGCAGGCTTTTGTCGGCTCGGCCGAAGTCAGCGCCGTCTATCGAAAACTTGCCGAGTTGCTGATCGCCGACGGTCGTGCCTCCGAGGCGCAGCAGGTGCTCGCGATGGTCAAGGAGCAGGAATTCTACGAATTCACTGAGCGCGATCGGGAGGCCGACGCGCCCAGGACCGTGGCGACGCTGAACTCGACTGAAAAACGGCTCGATGACCTCGACGATAAATATGTCGGCTTGGGCAAGGAATATGGGGCGCTGCAGGAGAAGTTCCAGAAGGAGGGCGACCAATTTACCGCCGCGGACCGCGCGCGCCTCGAGGTGCTGCGCAAGGCGATGGACTCCGCTCAAGCCAATTTTGAAACGCGTGCTTCGGAAGTGGCGAAAAGTGCGAATGACCCGGAGGCACAGAAGCGGCGAAAAACGGAAATCAACGACTACAGTCGAGCGTTTCAGGGGACTTTGAAAGATATGGGCCACGACGCCGTCGTAGCCCAGTACATCGTCTTGGATGACAAGGTCGCGATTCTTTTCGCCTCGCCGAACGCAGTGGTTTCCCGGGAATCGAAAATCAACCGGCGCGACCTGTATGCACTGATCCGCGATTTCCGAGCCGCGTTGAGCAATCCCAATCAGGATCCGAGGCCCCAGGCCCAGGCGCTCCACCAATTGCTGGTGGCACCAATCGCCGAGGATCTGCGCCAATCCGGGGCCAAGACGCTGATGCTCGATCTGGACGACATGCTGCGCTACGTGCCATTTGCGGCGCTCTATGACGGCAAGAACTACCTCGTTGAAAGTACCTCGGTCGTGATGGTGACTGAAGCCGTGCGCGACAAGCTCGGCAAGGCGCCAAAATCGGACTGGTCGGTGTGGGGCCTCGGAATCACTAAAGCGGGTCCCGGGTATGAAGCACTGCCGTACGCGGCCGTAGAATTGAACGGTATCGCCGGCCAGAAGGGAATACTCGCAGGCAAGGTCATGCTCGACACGGCCTTCACCGAGAGCGCGCTTCGGGACGGACTCGACCAGTCATACCCGATCATCCACATCGCAAGCCACTTTCAATTTACACCCGGCAGCATGGATGATTCCTTTTTGTTGCTGGGCGACGGCACGCACCTCACGCTGGCGCAGATCAGGACCAAACTAAACTTCAACAGCGTCGAAATGCTGACCCTTTCCGCCTGCGAGACGGCGCTCGGTGACGACAGCACATCGCGCCACGGCGTCGAGGTCGAAGGGCTGGGCGCGATCGCTCAGCAGGCGGGCGCCAAGGCGGTGCTCGCGACTTTGTGGCCGGTGGCCGACGCCAGCACCGCGGCGCTGATGCGCGCTCTATACCAAGCGCACAAAGTGGATCGATTGGACAAGGCGGATGCGCTCCGACAAGCGCAATTGGCGCTGCTGCGGGGTTCTGCCGGTGCCGACGGCGCGAGCAACGCCGAGCGTGGATTGACCCGGGTTGATGCGGCTCCGACGACGGGCAATTTCAAGACAGACCCAAATGCGCCCTACGCGCATCCGTTTTACTGGGCGCCGTTTATCCTCATGGGCAACTGGCTGTAACCAAATTTACTCGGTCTCATCGACGCTGACCAAGCTCGCGCCGAATACGTTGGAACAGGTGCGTGCGACGCCAAGGTCGCGTGTCGCGCCATTGCACTCCGGCAGCTTCACCGCGGCCGATAGGGTTGCGATCTGCCCGATCCGTGCGACGGCCTGCGTCGTGGATTGTATCTTGTCGAATGGGCCCGCCGAACTCACGTATTCGGCCGGCAATGACAAGCTCGAAAAATCCCTCGCGGTCTCGGTTACCATCGCAAGTAAATGATCGGTACCCTTTGGGCCGAGTGCGGTCACCGCCCAATCGAGGCGCGGCAAATGCAGCTCCTCATTGGCCGCTATCACGTTGGCTGCATCCAAACTGTTCGGAAACAGCAGATAAAAACTATCGGGCGTGGTGCCGCGATAAAACAAATAGACGAAACCAGCGCGATCCGAGCGAACCGACAGAGTCAGATTGGTACCAATCTTGATCGTCGGCTGATCGAGCTTCAGCTGCACCAACCAGCGATCGTCGCGCTGATTGTAAATATCATTGAGTGTCGCGAGCGTGTCCACTGGCCCCGCCTGGCCCCCGCCCGACGTTGATTCTGCGAATGCAGGGACCAATGCCGCGTTACCGGCCAGGGTCACGTGCTGGCGAATTGACTCATCTTGGACCTTGTCGAGCCGACCTTGTACACAGGCGGCCAGTTCTTCCATGGAAATCGATCCGCTGTGGTCCGTGTCCGTGGCGGTGCCGTCGAGGCATTGCTGGAAGTTATAGGTCAGCGCGCCGCCATGAGAGGTGTCCCAGGCGATTTCGTTTTTCCGTGCCGCCGCGAGAATCACGATGTTGTTGTCTGTGGTCGCCAAATCGATGCCGCGGCTCTGTGAAAAACTGCCGACATTGACCGCTAACGAGCATTGCGCGCTCGAAGCCTCGGGGCTGAACTTCGGGCGTAGTTCGCCAATCGAGGATGAGATCGCGCGCGAACCGGCCGACTGCGCAACGCCGCCGGAGTGGCATGAATCGAGCATGACGATCGTCTTGTCGGCCTTGTAGCTGAGCGGCTTGATCATATTGGCGAATTCACTCTTGGTGACGACGCGCATATCCTGCATGACGATGCTTTCCTCGCACTGCTGCGACTCTTTGCTGAAAAAACGTGCGCCGTGCCCGGAAAAATAAACAAATAGCTTGTCGCCCGGCAATAGCAGTTGATTCATGTCCTTGAGGGCCTGAATCAGGCCCTCGCGCGTGACTTGGCGCTCCGATAGCTCGACGATATTTTGCGCGGGCACGCCAAAGCGCTCAGCCAACTCGATACCGAGCTTGCGATCCGTCAGCACGCCGGGCAACGGACTGCGCTGATACTCGGACACTGTGATGATCAAGGCGTGGTTCGAAGGCAAACGCGGCGCACGAATACCGGTGGTGAGGATCTGGTTGTTGCCTTTTGCCTCGCGACCGTTACGCACTTTTGCCAGTGGCGAGACCTCGACCGTCGGGGCATTGGCTTGCTGTGCGTCTGCGATGCAAACTCCGAACGCGAGCAGACAACTCACCGCCGACATCATGGCGGTGCGTAAGCGCGTTGAGCCTGCAGCCGTAGGATGCGTGTTCATGCTGATGCCAAAGGCGCAACCGCATCTTTGGCGGCCGCGGCGATTGTGTGCACCAACGAAAAGGAGGCGCTTTGCGCATCGAGTCCCGGCACGTCATGCCATCGCAACTCGAATTCCGATGCGCCGCCAGGATCGGGCGTGCGGCCCGCGATGTCGTCGGACCCCGGTACGAACCAGCGCCACACCACCCAGCCTTGACCGTTCCAATGCGTTCCGAGACCCGCTTTCAGCGGCATCCAGAGCTTGATGGGGCAGCCCGGTCTCAACAACATCGCCTCTACCTGGCGCCTCGGCAGCGAAGCCGGAAGGCACGCTACCTGCAATTGGCCGGATTTGACTTCGCCCGGGGTCGGCCCAAATGCGCCGGTGCCTGAGACGAATGCTCGACTATTGGTGTCGAAAATAGTGGCAAAGCTGAAATACGCGAGAACGACTGCAGCGGGAACGGAAAGATCGACGAGCCAATCGCTGACGCTCACGGAGAGCAGCGAGATCGCCACCAGTACGCCCGGAATGATGACGAAATACTTGGCTACCGCGATGGCTCGATCCGTGCGACTGAAGAGCCGTGCCGATGCCGCCAGCATCAATAACTCCATGCCCCAGATCCAACCCGGAGAAAGCGGCCGCAGAAAATGGCCGTTCTTGGTGTTGTCGATAACCGTGGCAAGAACATAAATCCCCGGATGCGCATGATCCACCGGCGTGGCTTTAATGTCGTTGAGACCCGGTGCCGTGGAGCCCACTAACGCCACTTTACCGGAGAATTGCGCAAAAAAGGCGTCATCGTGATTCCGGGCCGCTTGAAAGGCGTCCACAAAGCTGATCGTCCGATACGACGTAGCGCCCCTCGGCCAATTGATGAGGCTGCGAGGCTGCTTGGGCAGCGGCCATCCGAGCACTTGCGCCATGCGATACGGCAACGACGGAATTCGATAGCCGGCGAGGGTCTCATAATTGGTATACCAGCGCACTTCATTGTCTGCATCCGTGCTGATGTTGTTCGTGCCGGTCCTGGTGCTGTCGTAGATGCTCTTGAAATACGGCGGCAACAAGGCGATCGTGTGCTGCCCATTGATGTCCTTCGGCGGCGCGTTCGGGTCACGTTCGGCAAAATTGAGCATCGACACCGACACCTGACTCTCAGCGTCGTTCTTCGGGTTGAGCCTGGTCGCCGGGTAAAAGGAATTGCGGCTGGCAGCGACGTAGCGGTCAAAGGCCAGCTCGCTGTCACGATTAATCACGTCCGGATCCGCGAACAAAATATCCCAGGTGACGGCCCGCGCGCCGAGCCCTTCCATTTTTGCCGCGACCTCCGCGAGTATCTGTCGAGGCCATGGCCAGCGCCCATATTCCTGTGCGAGAGCCGCCAAGCTCGCCTCGTCGATATCGAGCACGACGATATCTTTGTCAGGCTGGTAGGCGAGCGGTCGGTGCCTCATGAGCCAGTCAAAGCTCGCATTGGAAAATTGCTGATTGAGTGGCGCAATGAACTGGTCCCAGGCGCCCGCCAGTGCAAACACCAGCGCCAGCGCAATATAGAATCGGAATCCAATGCGCAGCAGTGCCCTGCCGCAGGAGTCGCGCCAGCCGGGGCGTCGCGCGAACAGCCACGCCAGAGGCCTCAGCCACCAGTCTATCGTTTCGGCGTGAACTTCAAGCGTCACGGGCCGCAGGAATCTTTGCCGTTGCCGGCGTAAGTGTTCACATTGATTTGCTGTACGCTGACCGCCCCACTGATGTGGGCGAGGCCCCTCGCCAGCACTTCGGCGCGGCCGCTGCCGACGGCGAATCTCTGCGCGCCATTGATCTCGGCCAAAAATTCCTGGGGCCGCTCGAAGGCGAGCACCGTGACTTGATCCATGCCGAACGGGGCCGTCACCAAGATGTGCTGATTCGGATCGGACCCTGGAATGGCTTTGGCTGCTCCGGCGGCTACGATCTGCCGCTCCGATGAGCGCGTCGGATAAAGAACCGTTAGTCCTCCCTGTGGATCCAGATCCAGCAGCATGAGGTAGGCGGCCTTTTGCAAGCGAACTTCAAAAACAAACGACTCACATTGCACGAAGGTGTTGCCCCGGCTGCCGGGGTCCGTTTCCGCGCGAAGCCCGAGTGCATCGGATCCGGCGGGCAGCGTCCGATTGACCCATGCCTGCGCGGCGATACGCTGGACCAATTTCGGATCGCTACTGACCGTGCTGACAATCGGGTCGCCTGCAGGCCCTAACAACTGCACTTGCTGGCCGCTTTCGCGTACCGTCAGCTCAGCATCGTGATCGACGATCGCGACACCGCTCGCGGCCGCGATGCTTGCTCGCAGCGGCGCCGCCACATCTTCCAGTTTGACGTGCACGGTCACATCTCTAGGGGCCGCGGCCGCGCCTGTCAGCGCGCCTGTCGAGACAGGGCTATGCGTCGCGCCGAGGAATGGGTTCGAGCCGACGTCTTGCGGATCTTCGGCAATCGCCGGCAAGAGTTGCGGGTGCTGGGGAACAGCGCGGCTTTCCAGAAACCAGTTCATGGCTTCACGGCCTTGCGCATAGGTGAATGACCCTTGCATCGCCTGTCCATCCGGCAACCGCAATTGGCCGTCGAGCAGTCGCAAGAACGCATCGGTGAATGCGCCATGAAATCGATTGTCCAAAGTCGGCCATTTCTCCAAATCCGTTTGCGAGGAGATGTCGACCGCACTCTCGCTGTCGCTGGCCCCGGATAGCAACACGACATGTTGATAGGGATATGGCGGCGGCGGCGGGCGGGCGCTGGGGGCGGGTGCATTGGTGCTCGCGACACCCAAATCGCGGCTATGCAGCGGCAGATAACGCGATTGGCTATGCGTCTGGCCGATGCGTCGAACGACTTGTCCGGAAAAGCAACTGTCGGAGACCACGACGACCCATCGGCCCGCGGTATCGAGTCGCCGGAGCCGCGGCACCAAGTCGGTCCGGCCGATGATCAGCGTGCGTTTTTGCGTAGAGGGGCTCTGAGGGTCGAAGTCATACGGGACCCACGCGCCGGTCGCATAGGGCAGATCGAAGAGGTTGTCCTCGTCGTTCGCGCTCGAACCGTGACCACCGAAATAGATGAGCACGGTATCGCCCGGCGCCGAGCGCTGCTCGAGCGCCGAAATTTCCGCGAGTATGCGATCACGCGTGGCGCCGGAATCGCGCAGGACTAGGATATCGCTGGAGTTGAACTGCCAGTGCTCGATGAGCGCCTTCTGCACCGCGTCGAGGTCGGCGGCAATTCCGAGCAGTTGGTTGTTCTTATCCAATATGGGATCGCCGAAATGTCCGACGCCGACGAGTAGCGCGACGTTTCGCGCCGCCGCAACGCTGCCGGCAAGCAAGCCGACCAGCAGCGCCGCTACCGGCAACAATCGCCCGCCAAAAGCCGTCGTCGCAATCATTGGACTCATAACCGACTGGTTCTTGCACCCTCGGGTGCGCTCCCGGTTGGGCTTAGGGGCCGTTTGTTTTGCCTATGATGCGCCTGCGGATGGCCTGTAATCCAGCGGGTCCTGAGCAGCGCGCCGGCTGCGTGCGGCAAAGTTTGACGTGGGCGCTCAATTGCCGGAGCATCCGGTGAGTATCCGCCGCCGGCGGCAAGACAAGAATGACTCAAGAAAACGGCACGCTTCAATCGCCCGGACCGCCGGGCTGCCTTGCTACCGCGCACCGCCATTGGATGCGGATCGCTTGCGCGCTTCTCGTCGTGGGCCCGTCACTCGTCGTCGTGGGCCCGTCACTCGCGCTGGCTCAATCGGACGATCTCCTGCAGGCCTACCAGCAGTATGAATCGGCAAAGACGCGGGAGCGGGTGCCGGAGGCGCTGAAGTTTGGCAATGATGCGCTCAAGCTGACGGAAGCCGAAGGCGGCTCGGCGCAAGAGCTTGAACAACTGCTGCGCAATTTGGCCGAATTCGCGGCGCAAGCCGGGCAGGATGAACAGGCGGTTGGGTACCTCGAGCGCGCATTGACGCTGCAGGAAGCCGATTTGGGCCCTGATCATCCGGATCTCGTGCCACTGCTCTCCGCCCTCGCGGATTTGCATGTAAAGGCCAAGCGCTACTCGCTAGCCGAAGCACTACTACAGCGCATGCTCAAAATCGAGCGCGCCGCCTTTGGCGATTATCATGAAAACGTGCTTGCAACCCTCGTGAAGTTGCAGGGCGTGTATCGCGCGACCAACAATGTGGACGCCGTCGCGGCGATTGACGCGCAGCTGCAGGTACCCCCGGTTTCCAAGCGGGGCTTATGGGGCATCAAAGGCGGGGTGACCGTCGATTCGAAGCGTTATGGGCTGAAAAATGGTTTTGCGAGCGTTCGCGTTTTCTACGGGACCAATCGCACGCCAACCGGAAACGAGAAGCCCGCTTTGCGATACGGCAAGGCCAGCGGCCCTCTTCAATATGGCTACCTGGATGTCACGATTCCGCAAACACACAAGTTCGCGGAACTCGAGACACCGAAGCAATGGTCTGAGTACACGCTGAGCGTCAGGAAAACGGACTTAAGAAGCCAATTCGTGCTGCTCGATGCGGTCCAGCCGCTTGCAAAAGACGATTTCGTGCGCGAGTTGCAGCAGGAAATAAAAAGCTCGCCGTCCAAGGATGTGTTCATCTTCGTGCACGGCTATAACAACAGCTTTGAAGATACCGCCCGGCGCGCGGCACAGTTAGCCTACGACCTCGATTTTGACGGCACCCCCATGATGTACAGCTGGCCGTCACAGGCGAGCCTCACGGGGTATGCCGCGGACGAGAGCATGATCGAGGTCAGCGGCCAGAGAATGGCGGAGTTCCTGCGTACGGTGGCGGCTCAAACCGGCGGCGCACGCATTCATGTCATCGCGCACAGCATGGGTAATCGCGTACTGCTGGCCGCGCTCAAGGGCTATTTGCCGACACTAGCGCAGGACAAGCATCCGCTTCCCTTCGGTCAACTCGTCTTCACCGCACCCGACGTCGATCGAAAAGTCTTCATGGCGACGTTCCCGTCGCTGCGCGGCGTAGCCGAACGGCTAACGCTGTATGCTTCCGACAGCGATGTCGCCTTGCGGATGTCGAGGTATTACCATGGCGAGCCGCGCGCCGGATCTGCGGGCGCGCTGGTCATTCGGCTTCAGGGTCTAGATACCATCGATATGTCCGGTCTTCCTGCCGATGTACTCGGGCACAGCTACTTCGCCGCCAATGGAGGCGCTGTCTACGATTTGCTTCGTCTGCTCTGGCGTGGCGATGCGCCGGACTCGCCCCAGCGTTGCAGTACGGGCGAGGACAGTGCCGGGAACTCCGTCGTGATATGGCGATTCAATGTCGCCAAGTGCCAAGGCAGCGAATTGCTGGAAGCGGCCATGTTGCTCAAAGAGTACCGGGATGAGGCCAGCGCGCAGATTGTCGCGCAAGTATCGGCACAAATCTCGGCATTGACCGAGCCGTCGCAACGGCGGGCGGCCCAGATGATACTCGACCGACTGAACACGCTTTTGGCCTCCGCCGGCCAGCCGGCGGGTGAGTTGGCCAGATGAGACCATGGACCGCGCCGCTCGCCTACGGGTTGATTGTCGCGGTGCTGCAAATGCCGGCAGCCTATGCGGCCCACGAGCAGGTCGACATACAGGCCTACATCCACGATTCATGCATAGTCGCCGACGAACCCTTTTTTATACCCGTCGTCCCGAAGGTCGGCGAATCCGAGCAAATGACGCCGAAGTTTCTTCCGTTGATCGGCGTTGTGATCGGCAAGCTCGTCGAACTGTTCATCAATCACGAGGTGCAAGGTTCGGTCAAAAAGATCAAATCCGGTGCCGGTCGCAAGGACACGCGCTACGCGACGACCAAGCAAATGAACTTATACCGCGCCGATTTGCAGGCAGAGCCGGTGCTCGGCATCAATGCCAAACTCGGCTGCATGACGATCGTTGCAGGCAAATTGAAGCCCGAGGGCACTGACTGCACGGCCGCGTACCTGCCAAAGGAGCTCGACCGCGCGACGATGGGATTGCCGCAAGATCAGTGGAAAACGGTGAGAACCGATGCGTCGGTCGAGAATAAACTGCGGCGCGCCAATGTGTGTGTCGACGGCAACGCCTGGGCTGTTTACGAGGCGCGATTGGAGTTTTCCAAGGACGGCACCGCTTACCGCCTCAAGGACGCCGGCTATACAATCAATTCTCTGCTGACGACACAGGACAAGGGCGCAACTCGCACCGCACTCTACACGCTGAAGATTTCTCAGCCGACCTCAACGGATCAAGCGGAGGTCTTATCGAGCGCGTGGGTCAAACTCGGCACGGTCACTGCCGGGGCAAAATCCAGCGGCGCACCGAGCGATGCGGGACCCTGGTTGCGGGTGCCGCCCATGTCGGTTGAAGCGCGACGTTCATATGATGAAAAGACGGCCACGCATCAGCAACTCATGGGGGAGATCGACGCACTGAAGCGCGCAATGGTGCGCAATCAACGCGTGATCGACGGGCTGGATCGGCGCATCGCCGTCGTCAGTGCCGATCTGGTCGAGGGATTGAAGCAGGAACGGAACAAGACCGCGGTGCAGATTCAAGTGCAGGGCGCCGAACTGGATGCGCGCAACACGGAATTCCGCGACCTGCCGCACGATCCCTTGGAATTCATGCCGGTCGAGATCGAGGTCGCCATAACGGAAACGGAATCGGAAAAAAAGGCGCAGCTGGCGCTCGCCGATCTCATCGGCGATACCGGCAGCGCAGCGGCTTCGGCAGTCGGCAGCGAGGTCTCCGGTGCGATCTCCAAAGCACTCGACGTGGCCGACCTCGACACCGGCCCGGATTCTGCGGCCGAGACTACTGACTATGCGAGGGTACAGGCGCGATATTTCGATGCCTTGGTCGACGTCCAAACCGCTTCACCCGGGACGCCCAGCGCAGACTCGCAGCGCAGCCTCGCGGACGCGAAGAGCCAATACAACACGGCCAGGCGGGCGCTTGGACTGGAGCCGATCCCATGACATACGCAATTCGTTTTCTGCCGCTAGTGTGCCCTGATCAGTGCAGGCGTATCGCCTGGAGCGAGGTCGTTGCATCAGCAATCCTTGCGTGCCTGCCGACGCTCATTCTAGCGGCGGATCCGCCGCAGGCGGACCAAGCTAAGCCCGTACTGTCGGATACGCAGATTGCAGAGGCGCTGAAGCCCGCCAAAACTCGCGGGCTGCGCGGACTGAAGCGCGCCGATGCGGCAGAATCGGCGTCCGTGAGCCTCAATATTCCGTTCGAATACAATTCCAGCGAACTCAAAGCCGAAGCCTCAGCTCAGCTCAAACAATTGGAGTCGGCACTGGCGTCGGATTCGCTTCGCAATGATCGATTCATGGTCGCCGGCCACACGGACGCAAAAGGCAATCCCACCTATAACAAAAAACTGTCCTCGCGGCGGGCCGAGTCGGTGAAGCGCTATCTGGTGGCCAACGGAGTGGATGCGAGCCGCCTGGACACGATAGGGTATGGCTCGGAGCACTTGCTGACACCCGACCGGCCGGATGACCCGCAAAATCGCCGCGTCGAAATCCGCGACTTGGGCGAGGCGCCGAACTGAGCAGCCCCATTTACACAGGGGCGACCGCGCCACCCAACCCCGATCAGCTCGAGGCTCGCCATGACCACTGCTTGGTATCATTCTCGTTGCGCTATTCGTGAATAGTCCGGAGAGAAAACTTCCGGTGATGGCACGGCGCACGGCGGGGTTGGCAGTGGTTCTGATGCTCGCGTCGCACCGCGGTGCTGCGCAAAGCGATCCCCTGATGGCGACCTGCAACGAGCCCGTCAAAGCGCCGTTCTGCGAGGGCGTTCGAGGCGATCGCGCCGAAGGGTGGCTCGAGCAGGGCCGCTCCGAGCTCATGGCACAGCACGGCATGGTCGTGACCAGCCAACCGCTCGCCGCACAAGCCGGACTGCAGATCCTCCGCGAAGGCGGTAACGCCATCGATGCCGCCGTGGCAACTGCGGCTGCGCTCAATCTCATGGAGCCGATGATGGTCGGAGTCGGCGGGGATTTATTTGCGGTTCTCTATATCGCCAAGGAACACAAGCTATACGTGCTCAATGCCAGCGGCACGGCGCCGACCGGAGCCACGCTCGAGCACTTCAAGGCGCTGGGATATAAGGCAAATCCCAAGGCCTGGGGTCCGGGTTCCGGTATGCCGATGCACGGCATTTTGACCGTGACAGTACCCGGCACGGTCTGGGGCTGGGACGCGGTGTTGAAGCGCTTCGGCACGCGGACGTTCAAAGAGGTGCTGCGGCCGGCGGTCGATTACGCCGAACACGGATTTCCCGTTTCCGAGCGCATCTCCAATGAGTGGCAGCTGCCGCCGGCGCTGCCGCTCAGAGCCTGTTGCAGCGAGCTGGACCCCGATACGATCAAGACCTGGCTCATCCAAGGCCAAGCGCCCAAGCCGGGGCAGTTGTTCAAGAACCCGGACTTGGCGCGCACCTTCAGGCTACTGCAAACCCGCGGTGTCGCAGCGTTTTATCGCGGCGAGATCGCTCGCGCGATCATTGCAAAGTCGGATGCGCTGGGCGGCACGATGACCTTGGCGGATCTTGCGGCCTACCACGGTCAATGGGTGGAGCCGGCGGTCACGAGCTACCACGGATTCGATATCGCCGAACTGCCGCCGCCATCGCAAGCCTGGGCCGCCGATGAGATGCTGAATATCTTGGAAGCCTGCGTGCCGCGATGGGCGCCGGGTCAAACGCTCGCGAGCCTCGGGCCGCGCAATGCGAAATACTGGCATTTTTTGGTGGAGGCCAAGAAGCTCGCCTACCGCGATCTGTATCGATACAACGCGGACCCCGATTTCGCGGCCGTTCCGGTGCAGAAGCTGCTCGCCAAATCCTACGCCGCGTCCCTATGTGCGAAGGTGGATCCCGAGCATGCGTCTGAGACCGGCCCCCGCGGGCCCGGCGACGACACTGGCGATACGATCGTGCTGTCCACGGCCGACAAGGACGGCAACATGGTCTCGTGGGTCAACAGCAACTTCGATGGGTTTGGCTCTGGTCTCACGGTACCAGGCTACGGATTTGTGCTGCACGACCGCGGCCATCTGTTTTCTCTCGACCCCGATAGTCCCAATGTGATCGCCCCGCACAAGCGCCCCTTCAATACGCTCTCGGCAGGCTTCGTGACGAAGAGCGGGCAGCCAATCATGACGGTCACGCTCATGGGCGGCGATATGCAGGCGCAAGGTCACGCCCAGCTGATTGTCGATGTCTTCGATTTGGGCGCCAATCTGCAATCCGCGGCCGAATTGGCGCGGTTCCGGCACGATCAGATCTCCAACGAACTCAATCTCGAGTCGCCGCTCTATCGATTATTGGGCACCCAATTGACGGCGATGGGCCATCAAGTCAAATCGGTCGACGGCGAGTCCGTGGGCGGCGTGCAGGCTATCCTCTTTACCGCCGACGCCTCCAGCAAGGACGGCACCGATCCGAGAGCAAAGCATCGCGCGACGAACGATGGCGTCGCAGGCTTCTATCGCGCCGGTTCCGATCACCGCAAGGACGGAGGCGCCGTGGGTTGGTAGGCGCGGGCGGCTCATCGACCTGTGCTGCGTTAGATCATTTGCTTCGGCCTCAACTATTGCGAACATGTCGAGGAAGCCGGTGAGAAGCGGCCCACGGATCCGATCCTTTTCGACAAATCTAATACCACGCTGACCAATCATTGCGGCACGATTCGCCTATCTACCGACGCGCTGATCAAGCTGGACTACGAAGTGGAATTGCTCGTCGTCATCGGGCGCCGCGCGCACGACGCGCAACTCGAGGACGCGTCCAAGTACGTCGCCGGTTACTGCAGCTCGAGCTCGATGGGCACCAATGGACGATCGGCAAGTTGCTCGACATATTTGCGCCGGTCGGTCCCTGCTTCGTGTGCGCGGACCCGGTCGCGGATCCGAACAATCTGAACATCGAATGCTGCGTCAACGGCGAAAGGCGCCGGCACTCAAACACGAACTCGATCGTGTGCGACACCGAATTTCTCGTCTCCTTCATCAGCCGGCATTTCACACTCGCCTGAGGCGCTCAAAGCGCGCGCGAATCCCCACGCGCCTCTCATTGTTTCACTTACTATGGTAGCTTGGTAATCAGGTTTACCGACGCGAACTGAAAAAGAATAAGAGCGCATAGGGCCGCACAGGTACTTTGTCGATGTCTTAAGGGAGTCAAGGATGCACGGAAACCTGAAGAGCGCGTTTCGCCGCGCCTGCTTGGCGGTCTCGAGTTGATCATTGCCAAGACGCAGGCACGGCAACAAGCGCTCGACGTGCTTGTCGCCGACCAACAAAACCCGAAATTGCCGCAGTATCACCGTTGGCCGACGTCGGCGGAATGCGGTTCCCGATTCGGCGCAAGCGACGCTACCATTGCGGGCTATAATTCGCCGCCTGCAAATCGAGACAAAGAAGTAGACAATGAATCGAATGACTTGCCTGCTGTTGCTCGTCAACGAGGGCCAAATCGAACTCGGCTTCTCGGGCGGTCCGAGCGCGAATGCTGCCTCGGCCAGCGCTTTGTTCCTGTCCGCAGATGGCGGGGAGACTTGGGCGAAGACCAGCGAATCGGCAAATGCCGGTTTTGCCCATAAACTCTACGGTCGCATTGCGGTCGCGGTTGCGCCGAGCCAGTCGAGTCGCGTTAACGAGTCCGGAGAACACCATTGATCAATTCACGATTCACGCTAGCTGCGGGGCTGCTCGTGCTGTTTCAATTGCCGGCGATTTGCGCCGCCGCCGAACCGCCCGTCGCAACCATCACGCAGGATTTGCATTGGCGCATGGTCGGCCCGTTCCGCGGCGGCCGAACTCGCGCGGTCGCCGGCGTACCGGGAAGCCCTGAGACTTTTTTGATCGGCGCGGTCAACGGCGGAGTCTGGAGGACCGATGATTACGGCCGCACCTGGGAGCCCATTTTCGACGCCGAGCCGACCCAGTCCATCGGCGCGATCGCGGTCGCGCCTTCCAACCCGAAGATCATCTACGTGGCGAGCGGCGAGGGCCTGCAGCGCCCCGATCTTTCGGTCGGCAACGGCATTTATCGCTCGGCCGATGCGGGGCTGACCTGGGTGCATCTGGGTCTCGACGATGCGCAGCAAATTCCCGATCTCGCCGTGGATCCGCGAGACCCCAACCGCCTCTACGCCGCCGTCATGGGACACCCGTTCGGACCCAGCGCTCAGCGCGGAATCTACCGGTCCACCGATGGCGGCGCCCATTGGGCGCAGGTGCTCTTCGTCGACGAAAACACGGGCGGTTCCGGCATCAAGATCGATCCTCGGGATTCGAATATTCTCTACGCCTCGCTCTGGAACGTACGATCGGGGCCCTGGGAAGACAACAACGTTTTCAACGGGACCGCAGGCGGATTGTTCAAATCGGAGGACGGCGGTGACCACTGGCGCCAGCTGAAAAATGGACTGCCAAACGATCTCTCGCAAATCGAGATTGCAGTTGCACCGAGTAAGCCGGGCCGTCTGTACGCGACCGTGGCGACGAACGAATCCGGCGACTACAGTTCGGCGGCCGGACTCGGCGTCTATCGATCCGAGGACAGCGGAGAAACCTGGCTGCGCATCACGAACGATCCGCGACCGGCGCTGCGCATCGGCGGCGGCGATTTGCCGATCATCAAGGTCGATCCATCGGATGCGGACGTGCTCTATAGCGCCACCATCGTGACCGTCAAGAGCACCGACGGCGGCGTGCATTGGAGTTCGCTGCGCGGCGCGCCGGGCGGCGACGACTACCAGAACTTGTGGATCAGCCCCGACAATTCTCGGCACATCGCCTTGGTCAGCGATCAAGGCGCCATCATCACGGTCAACGGCGGCGAGACCTGGAGTTCCTGGTTCAACCAACCGACTGCGCAGCTCTATCACATCGGGGTCATCGACGGCTTTCCGTACCGGATCTGCTCCGGCCAGCAGGAGAGCGGGTCGGTCTGCATCTCCACGCGCGGCAACGACGGCGAGATCACGTTACGCGAATGGCATCCGGTCGGCGTCATCGAGTATGGCTACGTCGTTCCCGATCCGCTCGATCCGGATACCGTCTACGGGGCGGGCCGCAATGAAGTCACGAAGGCGTATCTGCCGACGGGCCAGGTGCGCAACATCACGCCGATTCCCCTCAAGGGCGAGGGCGTGCGCGTGGATCGCACGGAGCCGCTATTTTTCTCGCCGCAAGATCCCCACAAACTCTATTACGCGGCAAACCGGCTCTATGCGACGACCGACGGCGGCGACTCCTGGAGCGTCGTGAGCCCCGACTTGACGCGCGAGGATCCCGGAGTGCCCGCGAGTGTCGGCAGCCTCTTCGTGCCGAAGGCGGCAAAACAGCGCGGCGTCATTTACGCGGCGAGCGCGTCGACGCTGCAGAACGGGCTCATTTGGCTCGGCACGGATGACGGGCTCATCTGGGTCGACCGCAACGGCGCTCAAAGCTGGCAGAACGTGACGCCGCCCGAGCTGACCCCATGGAGCAAGGTCACTCAAATCGAGGCTTCGCACTTCGATCCCGAGGTCGCTTACGCGTCAGTCAGCCGATTTCGCGTCGACGATCTGAAGCCATACATCTACCGCACGCGCGACGGCGGCAAGACCTGGCAGCTCATCACCGCGGGACTTGCGCCGGACGCGCCGGCGAACACCGTGCGCGAAGATCCGGCGCGCCGCGGGCTGCTGTACGCGGGCACCGAAAATGCGGTGTGGGTTTCCTTCGACGATGGCGACCATTGGAATTCGCTGCAGCTCAATCTGCCGCATACCTCGATGCGCGACCTGGCGGTCCATGGCGAGGATTTGATCGTCGCAACTCACGGCCGCTCGTTCTGGATCTTGGATGACATCAGTCCCTTGCGGCAGCTTGCGGCCAATTTCACCAACAGCGAGGCCGTGCTCTTGAAACCCGCGATCGCGGTGCGCGCGCGCCGCAGCACCGGCACCGACACACCGATCCCGCCCGACGAACCCGCGGGGCGCAATCCCCCGGACGGGGCGGTCATCGATTATTACCTTGCGCACGGCACGCGCGAGCCCTTGGCGATCGAGATCCTCGACTCGGACGGCGCTCTACTGCGCCGCGTCTCGACGACGGACGCTGCCCTGTTCACGCCCGAGGAACTTCAACGCGAATTGATTCCCGCGTACTGGATACGCATGGCGCGGCCGCCCGCGGCGAGTCCCGGCATGCACCGCTGGGTCTGGGATTTGCACGCCACCGCACCTCGCACGGCGCAGCGCGGCTTCCCGATTTCGGCGGTGCCCGCAGATACGCCTCAGGAGCCTCTCGGCCCGCTCGTGGCGCCGGGAACCTATCGGGTGCGATTGCGCGTCGGTAAGCACCAGTGGGAACAATCGCTGACCGTGATGGAGGATCCGCGCGTGAAAGTTTCCGCCGAGGCGCTCGACGCGCAATACGCGCTCTCGAAACGCCTCGCCGGCGCGCTCGATGCGAGCACCGGCGCGCTGCTCGAAGCGCGCTCGCTGCGCGCGCAATTGAAGGCAGTCAAAGCGCCGGCCGGCGGCGCGCTCGGCGGCCGCCTGCACGCACTTGATCAGCGCGTGGCCGCGCTCGTCGAGGCTGCCGACGAGGATAAAGCGGCTGCAGCCGAGCCGCAGCGCCGGCTCGAACGCCTCAACGGCGATATCGCGACTCTGTATGGCGAGTTATCGCGAGCCGACGCGCCGCCGACCCGAGCACAGCTTGCCGAGGCCGAGCGTGCGATCAAGGACTGGCAGCCGCTCGAGTCGGAATGGGCACGAGTGCGCGTGCCGGAGCTCGCTGCGCTCAACGCGGAGCTGCGCAAGGCGCGCTTGCGGGCGCTCTCGATCGATCTCGCGCCGCCGCGCGATCTGGATCTCGCGGACCAGGAGTAAACGCGTTCATTCACGTTGCGATGCGCGTCAAAAGCGGTAGGTGAGGTTGACGCCCACGGAGCGCGGCTTCTGGTAGAACGAGACTTGCTGCCCTTCGCTGCCGGCGAATGCGTAAGTCAGGGGTCGCGTGTCCGTGAGGTTCGTGCCCCACAGGCTGGTCTCCCAATGCCGGACCGGATTCTTGAGACCGATTCGCGCATCGAGCGAATGCCCACGCCCGAAGGTCGTGGGGTCGGCCAGATAGGGGTGTTCCGCGCCGCTGTAATGGTCGTTGGCCTGCGCAAACATCCCGAGGGTTGCGCTGACCGGATGCTCATAGAGTACTAGCCAGCTGCCGCTGAAGGCCGGGGCATCGGGGAGCATTTGGCCGACCAACACCGGCGTGAACAGCGCCAGACCGTTGTCGTTCGTCAAGGTCTCGGTGACGCGCGCATGCAGATAGGTCGCACCGAGATGGATCTCGAGCTCGCGGATCGGGCGCCATTCGATATCGGTCTCGATGCCGTCGATCCTGGAGCGCGGCACGTTGCCGAGTCCCGCGATCAGGGGCTGCGTCCCGACGGGACCCGCCCACAGCGAGAGGCTCGACTGGCGGTCATGGATATCGGTGTCGAAGACCGCGGCGTCGAATTCGAGGGAGTCGCCGAAAAAACGGCTCTTGATGCCGAGTTCGGTCGTGCGCACGTGCTCCGGTTGCACATAGCCCCAGTCCACCTGTACCTGGGCGGGCTGACCATAGAAGATTCCCGCCTTATAGGCGGTCGCGACGCTTGCGTATAGCAGAACCTTGTCGGTCAGATGGAAATCGGGCTCGAGCCGGTACGAGACATTCTGAGTCGAGCGCGACTCGTCGAGCGCGGCAAGCACGGTATCGGGGATGATCGGGCCGGTGAAATTGTTGGCCGCGAACGTCAACAGACCCGTCGGATCGAGCGTCACGCCGCTGAAACTGGCCTCGTCGCGCGAGTACCGCAGTCCCGTCACGAGCGTCCAGCGGGTCGAGAGACGCGTTTCTGCGTGGGCGTAGAGCCCCTCCGACTGCTGCGTCTGGATGAAGTTCGCCGCAGTGATGGCCTTGCCGCCTTGCGTGATGAAGTCCGCGAGTCCGTATACGAACGTCCAGTCGAGCGAGTCGCGACAGTGATACCAGTTCTGAGCATAGTCGGCGCCCACGATCCAGTCCACGAAACCGCCCGTCGCCGATGCCAATCGCAATTCCTCGCTCAATTGCTGTTGCTGGAAATTCTTGGTCCAGTTGTTGTCCGCTGCCGGATAGCCGTCGTAATTATCGAGACTGCGTGAAAAGAAATCGTCGAAAGCGCTGATCGACGTCAGCGTGAGTCGATCCAAATGCAGGTTGAGCGTCGCGATGGCCCCCTCACCGGTCTCGTCCTTGTAGAGCGGCAGGCCACCCACCCGGACGAGCGTACCACCCGGAGGGCTGTCGAGCAGTCCCGCGGTCGGGAACGGCAGAATCGCCGGCACGAGCGCTTCGACGTTCGGCGTTGACGGCGAGGAGGGCACCGAGTGGTCGTATACGGTATGTAGGTTGAGCAACAAATCGGCCGAGTCGCTCAATCGGATCTCGAACTGCGCTCGGGCGCCGCCACGATTGAGCTTGCCGTATTTCTCGCCGGTGTCGATGTCGGTCTGATAACCCTGACCCTGTATCGTCGCCGTCGCCGCCAGCCGAGCCTTGATTGAATCGGTCAACGGTCCGCTGACGGCTGCCGTGACGTCGGTCGTTTCCCAGCGGCTGTAGTCGACATCGACATAGCCCTCGAAATCGTCGGTGGGCCGATTGGAGATGATATTGATCGCTCCGCCCGCCGTGTTCTTGCCATACAGCGTGCCCTGAGGACCCTTGAGGATCTCGACACGGTCGACGTCGTAGAGCGCGCCCGTCAGAAATCCCGGAAAGCTCGCGAACACCTCATCCAGGTAGGTGCCGACGCCACTGCTGTTGTTGGTGTTGAAATCGTCGAGTCCGATGCCCCGCACGAGAAACAACGGGGTGCTATCGGTCGTCGCATTCATGGTCGAGAGGCTAGGGGAGAGCGTCGAGAGACTTAAGGGTTGTTGGATGCGCAGCGCACGCATTTCATCGCCGCTCACGGTGGTGATCGCGAGACCGATCCCCTGCACATCCTGGATATGTTTTTGCGCGGTCACGACGATCTCCTCGAGAGCCGTTTCGGCCTCCGAGGCGAGGGCCGCCGGGGTTGCGAGCAGTGCTACGGTCAAGACGCAGATCCAACGGGCCCTCGGCATGAGATTCAAGATGGTGATTTCGATTGACAGGCTGATGGTGGTTGACCGGGCACGGGATTGTTCCCTGTAATCTTGGTTGCCGCAATGGATTAGTGAAAATCACGCTACGACGGCTCCAACTCAGCCGAATCTCCAACATCCGGATTCCAGTGGGCTCTCGCCGTTGCGCGTAAAATTTTGACCGTCGACCGACAGCGGGAGCAAACTGGCGTCCGCCGGCGGGAAACCATAGAACGCCGTTCACTATCTGGAGAGCAAATGTTGAAGTGCTTGGTCGGGGGAATCGTATTCACGGTGGCGGCTGCCGTTGGCGGCGTCTACCTGCTGGTGCAGAACGGCCTCATTCCCGCCAATGCCGACGCAAAACCCAGCCGGCTAGAAACATGGATCGCGGAGACCTCGCTGGATGCGACTCTGCGACGCGACGCTCCAAAGCAAGATAATCCGGTCGCGCTTACCGAGCAGAACCTCAGCGACGGAGTGCATCTTTTTGCACAGAACTGCGCAGTTTGTCATGGCTCCGCGCAAGGAGCGCCGTCGCCGTCGCCGATCGCGAAGGGGCTCTATCAGAGGCCGCCGCAGCTCGCGACCGACGGAGTGGAGGACGACCCGGAAGGCGTGACGTTCTGGAAGATCAAGCACGGTATTCGCCTGACCGGCATGCCGTCGTTCCGCAGTTCGCTAAGCGACCAACAAATTTGGACGCTTGCGCTGTTTCTCAAACACATGGACAAGCTACCGCCGGCAGTACAGCAAACTTGGCAGCAAGTCCAGAATTGGCCGGCGGCGAGTTTGAATTCGACGGCACAGAAATAGCTTGGTCAGCGCCCATCATGCACTGCTCTGCCTCTCAGCTATCCACAATCTCGTGGGATAAGCCTGTGCATAAGCTGCGACCCGTCAGCAAAACGTCACGCTCATTCAGCCGCTTAGCTTGAACTGACGATTTCTTGAGCACTCCTCAGCGCGTAGATGGTTTTCGCTTCTTAGGTGGGCGCTTTCGTTGAGCGACTTTCTTTTTTGCGTTGCGTCGCATCTTCACGAGTGCATCGACGAGATCATCGACTGCTTCATGCTTTTTCGCCTTGCGTCGCATCCAAACGAGCGCATCGAGGAGCTCATCAACGGGTTCGCGTTTTTTCGCCATACAGCATCCTAGGCGATCAGGAGACTTTTGAGGAGCCCATGCGGTCTATCGACGCCGGCCCACGAACAGCAACACCACGCCGATCATGACGATGCCCGATGCCATCCACTCCCACGTCGATACCATTTCACCGCCGAGCGTCACGCCGAGAAATAGCGCAACTACCGGATTCACGAGCGAGTAGCTCGCCGCAAGGCTCGCCGGAGTGCGCGCGAGCAGCAGCATATAGGCGCTAAAAGCGATCAGCGATCCAAACACGACGAGGTACCACCACGCCAGCCATACGCCGTTCTGCATGGGCCAATGCCAGCTTTCCGCGCGCAGCGCCGACATCATGAGCAGCGCGAGGCCGCCGCAAAGCATCTCGGTCGCAAACCCGGTCGTGCCCGGTGCCAGCGCGAATCCCCGATGCGCGAGAACGCTGCCGAGCGCCCAGCCGGTCGTGCCCACACTGATGGCAATGAGTCCCGCCGGGGAGCCGCGAATTCCGGCGCCTTGAGTCAGCATCAGCACGCCGCCGAGGCCGACAATGACCGCCAGTAACTCACTTCGAGGTGGATGAACGCCGAACGCAAGATTGATGACGACCAGCAGCAGCGGAATGATCGCGATGAACGCGACGACCAAACCTGAGGCGATCGTCTGTTCGGCGTACGCAACGCCGCCCATGCCGCCGCCGAGCATCAAGGTGCCGATCAGCAATGCGTTGCGCCACTCGCGCGCCGTCGGCAGCGATGCGCCGCGTGCCAATTGCCATGCGAGCAGGAGCCCGCCGGCAAAGAGGAAACGAGTGGCCATCAGGAAATAGGGCGCGAAGCCCGCCAGCGCGAAGCGGATCACCAGATAGGTCGAACCCCACACCAACCAAGTTGCCGCTAAACAACCCAGGACTAGGGGTGAAAATAAGTGCGATTTATGCGATCCGAGGTCCGTCATGGTGCGCGGTAGGCATGCCACTGACCATCCGCACCCCGAAGGCGCCAGCCACCGGGTTGCGTGCAGACCTCGAGCAAAGCGGCAGTCTCAGCGTCGGGCACGCCGTCATATCGAGCCGGGCGATACTTCATCTGGAATGCGCTCAAGGCGGCGCGCGCCGCGTCGTCGAGCTCGCCGGTTTGGTGGACGTCGAAGCCATGCGCCGCGAGGCGCTGCCGAAACCACTCGACGGAAGGCAGTTCTTGCTCATAGCGGGCGCGGGCGACGGCGACGGCCTCGGGATCCGGCCACACGATCAGCCCGGCCAGCGCGAGTCGGTACCAGGGGAAGCGCGGGCCGGGGTCCTGCTTATTGTTGGGCTGTATGTCGCTATGACCGAGGACGCGATCGGGTCGAACGCGATGACGACGCTCGACGTCGCGTACGAGTTCGATGACCTGTTCGATCTGCGGCTCGGGGAAGTCCGCATAGACTGCGCGGGTATCGCCGCCGTTACCCCGATTGACGATCTCGATGCCGATCGAATTCGAATTCAGATGGGTGTAACCCTGCCAGTAACTCGTGCCTGCATGCCACGCACGCTCGTTCTCGTCGACGAGCCGGTAAATCGTCGGCGGCCGATCGTTGATCAGATAATGGCTGCTGACTTCCTCCTGCGTGAGCCGGTGCAGCGACCGTGCAAAGTCGAATTCCGTGTAATGCAGCACGATGAATTGCACGCGGCTGTCGTGGCTTACGGCGTGGTATCGCGTGTCGATGCGCGGCTGCGCGCTACAGCCGAACATCGTCGCCAAAACCAGCAAGAACAAGCCCGCGGTCCCGCGGATCCCGAAGCGACTGTTAATTGTTTTCCCATCCATGGCGACTAAGTGCAAAATTGAAAAATCGCGGCAAGCTCGGTTTGCCTCCACTGATAATGCTAAGCCAGCGATGAACACCGGAACTGACAAGGAGATCATGAGATGTCCGACAGTACACTTTGTTACGAAGTCCCGGGAGTCGAACTCATCGTACAGGACAAGACCATGGCATGCTGGTATGCCTCGGCCATGATGGTGGTCAATTGGGCCGACGGCAAACGGAGTATTTGCTCGAACGTCGACGACCAGACCATCAGCATATACAAGGCGAACACGGGAATACAAAACCCGCAAATCATCCCGCTGGCAAAGCGGCTCGGCTTGGTGCCGGTGCCTGCGCTATGCCCAACTGTGGACGCCCTGTTCAATTGGCTGGGCTGTTATGGGCCGCTGTGGACCAATGGAGTGCGGCATATTGTGGTCATCGCCGGCATCAGAGGCGACGAAGGCAACGGCTATGACTTGAAAGTTTATGACCCGTGGCCGGACAACGGCATTTCTTGGCGTACGCTCGCCGGCTGGTATACCGGATTCAATCCGGGCGTCTATGGCGCGAGCAGCCGCGACACGAGCAATTCTGTCGAGGCGGTATTCTTGCATGCTTGACGAGAATGGTTCGGGCAATGCTGGGCGCGCAGTCGAGGAGTTGCGGCCGGGGGCCGTGCTGCTACGGGGATTTGCACTGCGGGATGACGGCGCGTATCTCGACGCCTTGCAGGCCGTGACCGCGCAAGCACCGTTTCGCCATATGGTGACCGCAGGGGGCTTGCGAATGTCCGTCGCGATGACCAATTGCGGCGCTCTCGGCTGGGTATCGGACAGGACCGGCTATCGATACGATGCCCTCGATCCACAGAGCGGCAAGACGTGGCCGCCGATGCCGAGCTGCTTTTTGAATCTTGCGAAGGACTCCGCTGCGCGAGCGGGCTACTCGGATTTTCTTCCCGACGCGTGCCTGATCAATCGTTATGAGCTTGGCGCGCGCCTCTCGTTACATCAGGATAAGGACGAAAGGGATTTCAGCGCGCCGATAGTCTCTGTCTCGCTGGGTGTTCCGGCTGTGTTCCAGTTGGGCGGACACCATCGAGCAGACCGGCCGATGCGAGTACCGGTAGAACACGGCGATGTCATCGTGTGGGGCGGAGGCGCCCGGCTGCTCTATCATGGTGTCATGCCACTCAAGGCAGGTCATCATTCGATCTTGGGCGGACATCGCGTGAACCTGACCTTTCGCAAGGCCGGTTAGCCGCTAGCTGTTCGCTGAACTCCGCGAGACGCTGCGATGCAGTGCCATTCTCGGCCGAGCGCGCCGGCGCCCTTAAACGAACTGAGGCCGCGTGCGGGCGAAGCTCGCGAGCGGAACGAAGCGTGGAAACTGGTCCGCGATCTGTCCCGAGCGAACCGTCTTGAGCGCTCCGACCGTTCCGCGCAAGTGGGTTTCCTCTTGAGGCCCTGAGGTGACGAAGCCCAAGCCAAAGCGGCTCCAGAAAATGTGGCGGTATTTTGCGAGCCTGTTGCGCTCCTCGGCCGAGAGGTCCTCTTCTTCCACGTTCAATAAGACGCCCTCTATTCGCATCGCCGGCGAACAGCTCGCTTGGAGCGACTGGATCGCGGTATTCACGACCAGGGTTCCATATCCTTTTTGATGGAACTGAGGGTGGTTAAATCCGTTCCCCAGGAGCTCTCCGAACTCGACGGAATCCGGATAAAGACCGACACACAGTCGGATCACCGGCGCGCCGATCACGGTGTTCCACCATAAGTCGACTTGGATATTTCGGTCCGGAGCGAACATGAGGCGGACCAGGATCCGGTCGGCAGCGCAGGCGCCCCAGAAATATTCCCCCGGCCGCAGCTCCGGCTTTCCGTGCGCCTCGTGGACTCGAGTTTTCTTGTCTCGGCGTGGCTTCTCCGCCATCAATTCGAACCGGTTCTGGCTCGTTGAGACGGTCTGCTCGGTCGGTGATGAAAACCTACAGGACCCATGGGTACTCATGACACCGCATACTAGCGGCCCGTATGAAAAGACGGTCTCATCTTATGCCCCGCACGCGTCAAGAAGTCGTAAAAGTTCGTGATCCACTCAACCCTCGATTCTGTGCCAACATGGGGCTTATAGTCGAACGGAGGCGGACCCTTGATGTCGCGAACCCACGAAATCACGAATCAGTTCGACGAACTCACGGACTACAATCTGTTCAGTACGGACGTTGCGCTGCACGAATCGGTGAAGCGTGCGGGGGCTGCGAGCTTCATTCCGGCGCTCGAGGCGTATGGCGCGCAGCTTGGCCAGGCCGACACCTACGCGCTCGCCGAGCAAGCAAACCGCTGCACACCCGAGCTAAGGGCATTCGATCGGCGCGGCCGCCGCATTGACCAGGTGGCCTTCCATCCCAGCTGGCATGCCTTGCTGGCGACGTACCGCAAGCAGGGTCTCGTATCGATGCCGTTTCGCACCGAGGAGCCTGGGCGCTGGACGGCGTGGGCGGCCGGTTTTTACCTCCACGGGCAGGTGGAGGCCGGCACTTTGTGCCCGGCCACGATGACGCAGGCGTCTATTCCGGTGCTGCAGAAGGAGCCGGCGCTGTGGAGCCTGCTGAAAGACCGGCTGTACGACGATCGCTACGACGCGCGCGACGCGCCTTATGAGAAGAAGTCCTCGATCTGGATCGGCATGGGCATGACCGAGAAACAGGGCGGCTCGGATGTGCGCATGAACGCGACCGTCGCGACGCCTGTCGGTGCGGGCGGACGCGGCGATGAGTATCTGATTCGCGGCCACAAGTGGTTCTTTTCGGCCCCGATGTGCGATGCGCACCTCGTGGTCGCACGCAGTGAGCGCGGTGGCCATTCCTGTTTCTTCGTGCCGCGCTGGCGGCCGGATGGCAGCAGAAACTCGGTGCTCGTACAGCGATTGAAGAACAAAGTCGGCAATCGCAGCAACTCGAGCAGCGAAGTGGAGTTCGATGACGCGACCGGGATTCTGATGGGAGAGGAAGGTCGCGGCATTGCAACGATCATCGAGATGGCATCTCACACGCGTCTCAATTGTGTCGTCGGCAGTGCGGCGCTGCTGCGCCAGGGCCTGGTCCAGGCGCTTGCCTACGCGCGCAAGCGTCAGGCCTTCGGGCACGTACTTGCCGATCAACCGCTCATGCGTGCGGTACTCGTCGATCTGGCGCTGGAGAGCGAGGCTGCGCTGGTGCTGATGATGAGACTCGCAGAGGCGTTTGAACGCGGCGATGAACCGCTCGAGCGCGCGTGGAAGCGCGTGATGACGCCGGCCGCGAAGTTTTGGATCTGCAAGCGGGCTGTGGAATTGACCGGCGAGATCATGGAGATTCTTGGCGGCAACGGCTATGTGGATGACAGCGTCGTGGCACGGCTATTCCGCGAGGCCCCGGTGAATTCGATTTGGGAAGGATCGGGCAATGTGATGTGCCTCGATGTGCTTCGAGCCATCACCCGCGAGCCCGATGCGGCTGCGGCGCTACTCGATGATCTGTCGCGTGACGCCGGCGACGATGCGCGCCTGCGTATCGAGTTCGATTCGCTGCGCCGCATGCTAACGTCGAACGAACCGCTCGAAGCGCTGGGCCGCCAGCTCGCCGAGCGATTGGTGTTGCTGGCACAAGCGTGTTTGTTGCGGCGCCACGCGCCGACCCCAGTGGCCGAAGCATTTCTCGCGACGCGACTCGATCCGCGCTGGGGGCGCATCGTCGGCACCTTCGGCACGAGCGGCCTTGATGTGACGGCGTTGCTGGCGCGCGCCCTCTGACGCCCTCGTCAGCCCCTAGTGACTGACCGTCACCGACGGAACCAATTGGCGCAGCGCATCGCCGGCCGTTGTCGCTCCGGTATGGTCAATGTCATCGCGGTAATAGACATGGCCTGGTGCGCAACTCGCATCGCTCGCGGGAATTAGACTGTCGGTTTGCTTCACGCAGAGCGGACTTTGCGCTATCGATGCGGCCGTTTGCGGATTCGTATTCGGAGTCGTGGCCGCGCAAGCGGCGAGGGCGAGCAGCGGGGCGATCATGCCAATGACGCGTACAGGTTTAGTCATGTCACACCTCCATGAGCTTGCTAGTGTACACGCCCTTCAACCGCAAGTGACAGTGAACATAACGGCTAACTGCAGCGCGGAGCGCGCGCGGGGAACTTCGCGCTTTGCACACGGCGACCACCGGGTGGCCCGCGAATCGGCAAACGGCGGCTCCCGGTAAGCCAAATGACGGTTGAATCAGCGTGTTAGAACCGCTTGAACCGGTGTATGCCTCAGGCGTCCCTGGACATCAACCGCGTCATAGCACGGATCGCGGACGGCGATCGCGACGCCTTCGCGGAGGTGGTCGAGGCGTTCCAGCGTCCGCTCTTCGGCTTTCTTGGACGCATGGGACTTGAGCGATTGCTCGCAATCTTGCGTTGAATGAACTGACGCGCGGACCGTAAGCCGGGAACGGCGGCGTGCGTCAGGTATGGTTTTCCGTTGCGGACGGGGGTATACCTTGGGACCGCATCGGAAAGGTCGTGGAGTAATTCAATCATGGAGAAATATCTAGTCTGTTGTTTCTTGCTATCAATCGCTGCTCTTGGGTCGGCATTTTCCTCGGATACTCCAATAGACGCCGATGCCGCTCGCGCGGAGGTTGCGCCCTTGCTCGCGGAGATGGGCGCGGCCGCCAATGCGCATGACATCGACCGCCATGTCGGGTTTTATGCGCATGACCCGTCGGTAATCCTCATTTTCAACGGCCAAGCAATTAACGGCTGGGACGCCGTGCGCGAGAAACAAGCCGAATGGTGGAAGAACGGCAAAACCGACGTCGTGTACACGATGCAGGGAAAACCGGATTATCGGGTTCCCGCCCCGGGGCTGGTCTTGACGACGATGTTCATGAAGTCGCGCCGCACGTTGCCCAGCGGCGAGGTCAGTGAAGGCGAGTTCGCCGTATCGTCACTCTGGCAAAAACGCCCGGAGGGTTGGCGCGTCATTTATTCGCACGAATCCACGACCCGCTAAGTTCTTCTCGAGCGCGGCCTGACTTTCACTCGATATCCTCGGGCGGTAGTCGGATGCCGTGCGTATCCGTCAACAGCTGACTCGCAAGCAGCACGGCCTGCGTGCGATTGGGGGCACCGAGTTTGCGCAGGGTCGCGCTCAGGTGCACCTTGACGGTCGCTTCTGTGATCTTCAGTTCGTCGGCGATCGCCTGGTTGCGACGCCCGCAGCACAGCAAGCCGAACACTCGAAACTGTTGCACGCTCATTTGTGCGAGCGCCTCGGCGAGATCGAGCGCGGCCGCATCGGCGGCCGGCGCCGTGTTCGCGCGCAGTCCGGCCGGAGTAACGTACTCGCCGCGCAGCACCGAGGATACATTGCGGCCGATGGTGCCGGCATCGGCGCTCTTGGATACGAAGCCCTGCGCCCCAAACGCCAATGCCCGGCGCACGGTGCGATGGTCATCCCTCGCCGAGACGACGATCACCGGCAATTCGGGACGCGAGCCGCGCAGATGCGCAAGCGTGCAGAAGCCGTGCGCGCCCGGCAGGTTGAGGTCCAGCAGCAATAGATCGGCGTGTGGATGTTGCTCGAGCGCGTCGAACAAGCCGGCTATGCTTTCAGCCTCCAGGAACTGAGCATTGGGGCAGGCCGCCGCAACGGCGCCCCTCAGCGCCGCGCGGAACAGCGGATGGTCATCGACGATGAGGACCTCGTAGTTCATGGGCAAGCGCCGGTTCGCCGTGTCCGTCCCCCTGGTTCAATGGTCCCTTGTAGCACCGCGCGCATCCTCGGGGTCTACGACTTTGGTGGTAATTCGGCCGCGGGCCGGCCCATCACCGGGGTAGCGTTCGGTACTACGACCAAGGTCGAATACCCCGGCGCGCGCGTGGGGGTTAGCTTCGGCCGGTATAGTTGAGGCATCGACAACAAAAAACGGGGGAGTGGATCGACCATGGCAACACCTGACGTGGTGGACTGGGACGCGATCATTCGTGATCCGCGCTTCCAAAGCTTGCACCGGCGCAAGACTTTGTTTCTCTGGGGACTGATGGCGATTTCCGTCGTCTACTATTTCCTGCTGCCGATCGGCGCCGCCTACTTTCAGGATCTGTTCAAGATTCGCGTCTGGGGCCCCGTCAATGTGGGATTGGTGTTCGCGCTCAGCGAATTCGTGGTCGCTTGGACCATTGCGCTGATTTATTCACGCAAGGCGAGCCAGGACTTCGACCGGATGGCTGCGGAAATTGCGGCCGAGTTCGGTATCAAAACGAAGGGGGCCGGCGTATGACACCGACAACACGAAAATGGTCGATTATCGCGCTGTTCGCGGCCGTGCCGCTCATCGCGACCCCTGCGCTTGCGCAGCAAGCCGGTGTCGAGGATAAATACCGCTGGCTGACTTTCACGGTGTTCGCGGTGATTATCGCGATCACCATGTACGTCACCTATCTGGCGGCGAAGCGCGTGCGTTCGGCGTCGGATTTCTATACCGCGGGCGGCGGCGTGTCGGGGCTGCAGAACGGCTGGGCGATCGCCGGAGACTATTTGTCGGCGGCGTCCTTTCTAGGCATTGCGGGACTCATCTCGCTCTATGGCTACGACGGTTTCATGTACTCGGTCGGTTGGCTGGTCGCCTATATCACGGTGCTGCTGCTGATCGCCGAACCCTGCCGCAATATCGGCCGCTACACGCTCTCGGACATCCTGGCCTATCGCAACGATCCAAAAAAAGTGCGTGTCGTCGGAGCGTTGTCGACGATCACGGTATCGACGTTTTATTTGACAGCACAAATGGTCGGCGGCGGCGTCCTCGTGAAAACGCTGATCGGCATCAATTACGAAACCTCGGTCGTCGCGGTCGGCATTTTGATGCTGCTCTATGTGATCTTCGGCGGCATGGTCGCAACGACGTGGGTGCAGATCATCAAGGCGGTGTTGTTGGTGGCTGCCTCAGTCGTGATCGTCGTGCTCGTCTGGGCGCCCTACGGGTTTTCGCTGCCGGGATTCCTCACCGATGTGGTTGGGGACCCGAGGGTGCAGGCGCGGGTCGCGACTCTGCTCGGGGATCCGGCCAAGTCGATGAGTGCGGCGGAACTCGGCCAGCGCTTTCTGGAGCCGGGCTTGTATTTCAAGGCGCCGATCGATCAGATCAGCCTAGGCATGGCCTTGGTGTTCGGCACCGCGGGGCTGCCGCACATCTTGATGCGCTTCTTTACGGTACGCACCGCGGTGCAAGCGCGGCGGTCGGTGATCTGGGCCATGGTCATCATCGGCGGCTTTTATGTCATGACCTTGTTTCTGGGCTTCGGCGCGGCGCACCTCGTGGGCTCGGCCAATATTGCGACGGTCGATGCCGGCGGCAACATGGCGGGTCCCTTGCTGGCGCAATACATCGGCGGTGGCCCGGATTCGTTTTTCGGCAACTTCATGCTCGCGTTCGTTTCGGCCGTGGCCTTCGCGACGATCGTGGCGGTCGTGGCCGGTCTGGTGCTGGCCTCCGCCTCGGCGATGGCGCACGATTTATTCGTGGGTGTGTTACGCGCCGGTAAGGAGACGACGCCGCGCGGCCAGGTGTTCGCCGCGCGAGTCGCGACGCTGATCGTCGGCGCCATGTCGATTGCGATCGGCATCGCGGCCAAAGGTCAGAACGTTGCGGTGCTCGTGGCTCTGGCCTTCGCCGTCGCGGCGAGCGCCAATTTCCCGTGTGTGCTGTTGACGCTCTACTGGAAGCGCTGCAACACCGGCGGCATCGTGACCGGCATGTTGATCGGCACGATTGCAGCCGTGGGCCTGACGCTGGTGTCGCCCAATCTGACCTACCCGTTGGCGGTCAAGGCGGCCGCGCACAAAGTGCTCGACGCGGCTCCCGCCAAGCGCGCCGCCGCCACCGAGGCGGCCGCTTCGACCGACGCGGCCGTTGCAGGCAAGGCGAACAAGGATCTGGCCGCGCTCGACAAGGCGGTTGCGAAGGCGAATGCCGATTTGACCAAGTGGGCCAACGACGACACCTCGTTCATGGGTCTCGAGAAGCCGTTGTTCGAACTCAAGAACCCCGGATTGATCTCGATTCCGCTCGGTTTCCTCGGCGTGATATTCGGCTCACTGTTCATGCGTGACCGGCGTGCCGAAGACATGTGGAACGAGGTGTATGCGCGGCAGAACACGGGTCTGTTGGTCTCCAAATCCGCCGCACACTGAATCGGTGCGCCATTGGGAAGTTGGCGCTCGCTTGTGCATCGGCGCAGGCGGAGGTCAAAGACCCATTGCCGGATAGCTTGTCGCTCGGCGGCATCACGCTGTATGCAACGGTCGATGTCGGCTATGCCTATCAGAGCAGCGGCGTGCCGCTGAACAGCCAGGTCACCGACGGCCTCGCAAACGGGTTTGTCGGCACCACGGTCGGGACCAGCGGAAGCCAGAGCCAGACGACGGTCATGTTTGGCCTTCGGGTGAAAATCTGAAGCAACCCCTAAGGGGTCATTGAGACGATTGGAAAACTGCGGTCAAGGTTGGGGGCGCCGAATGACGGCGCCCCCAAGGTCACCGGCCGGCACTCGTGGCCTGATTGTGATTACGCGCTAATGCGTCGCGGGTGGGGCGGGACCGGCCGGAGCTTGTGGCGCGGGACCGCTCTGCAGGTCGCCGGGTTCGTTGCCGCGAGGTCCCAAGAAATGGGGGTTACCCGGCCAGGAATCCGGCATTCGTCCATGCATCCCGCGCCCATCCATCATGGGGTGATGGCGACATCCGTGAGCAGCGGCGAAAATTGCTCCAAGCACGACCAGCGCGGCCAACGTGAATGCCCAAAATCCGAGGTATTTGCCAAACGTCCGAAATGATCCCTCGGAACGATTGGCCAGAAACAGAACGAAATAACCAGCAATGGTCAGCGCGGTCGCCGGAATCAGCGCTAAGAAGTAAATCACGGACGCCCCCTCGATGAATGCTTTGCTGCCAAGGACATGGAATGTCACCTATCGAAGTATTTCATTCTACCCCTGGTTTATCCACGTCCGTCCGACCCAAACCAACTGTTTCCGAGCCTCCGGAACTTCGTCCCGATCCAGCAATCCGAGCAAATTACCCAACCTCGTGTACCCGACCAAGAGCTCATACTCGACATTCGACGCCAACACGTCGCCCGCCACCATCACCGGCGGCGTAAACCATGAGCCTTGATCGCGCCAATGATTGACGACCTCTTCGCGATCATCGCGAATCCCAAATTGCGCAGTGCGCTCGCGTGCCTCATCGACCGCAAATTGAAACCCGCGGTCGACACCTACTTGGCGAAGCGCGATGCCGGAAAATTCCTGCAGCTCCCATCGGACCCGTCCCCAATCCACGGCCCGCACGATGGCCGCAAATTCGGCATTTCCCGCGTCCTCATGAAAGAGTTGCGTGAACACCTGCAGCGGACATTCCAAGCCCTCCGACTCGCACCGCTGCCAATGCGCGGCCGCGTCCATATCGTAGAGCCGCTGAACCCTCGCCCAGGTAAATGCACCTACCTCGATGGGTTCGCGATTCATGAAGTGAGAAACCTAGACGGATAGAGAAAGTGTATAGATCGCATAGTGCATGCCGTGCCGATCCACGATGCCCCGCAGATGTGCGAAGCCAAGCCGAATATACAGCGCGAGAGCAACCTCCATGACCGAGCTGGTGTGCAATGCGATTACCGATGCCCCGTCACGCCTTGCGCGGCAGATACAGTTCTCGGTCAGCAGCCGACCGATTCCGTGGCGACGGGCGATTGGGTCAACCGAGAGCATGCGGATCATGGCCCAGTCTCGCTTGAACGCGCGCTCGCGGGCTCTGCCCGGCGCGATATAACCGACGAAGCCGAGAATCCGGGTGTCGTCTTGCGCGATCAGCAGATCCAATTTGTGCGCAAGACTCGCGGTCGCTGCGAAGCGTGGGCCCGACCGCGGCCAATCGGTGAACGTCGCTCGATACTGGTCCCAGGCCGCAACCGCGATCCGGTTGACCTCAGCGGCGTCGTCTCTGCGGAACTCACGAACCAGAACGGGCACCCTTATCTCTCCTAGGGGTGATCGGTACCCAGCGACATATGCATCTTGACGAGATGCGCCACCGAACGCGCGCCCGTCTTCTCCATGACTTTGGCGCGGTGGATTTCCACGGTGCGCTCGCTCAAGTGCAAATCAATGGCGACGACTTTGTTCGCACTGCCGGCAACGACCATGGCGAGCACCTGTCGTTCCCGGGGCGTCAGTAAATCGAACTTTTGCCGCGTCTCGGTGAGGTGCGCCAAACGGCCGCGATTTTCGGTATCCCGCTGCAGAGCTTGGTTGATACGATCGAGCAGATCCTGATCCTGAAAGGGCTTCTGAAGGAACTCGAAGGCGCCTTCCTTCATCGCTTGGACGGCCATCGGCACATCGCCGTGACCGGTAATGAAGATCACTGGAATCATGGCGCCCATGAGATTGAGCTGCTGCTGCAATTCCAGGCCGCTCATTTGCGGCATGCGAATATCCAGCACCAGACAGCCGGGCGCATCGGCGTTGAATTGTGCCAAGAATTCCTTCGGACATGAAAAGGCGGCCGTCACATAGCCGACGGTCCCGAGCAAGGTCTGCAGCGCGCGCCGCATGCTGTCGTTGTCGTCGACCACGTAAACCGTCGGTGCAGTGCCGTTTCCGCTGGTGTTTGGCATGAGTACTCCCGCGAATGATCTATGGTTCGAAATGTGCATCAGTCAGGTTTACCGAGCAAGGTTTCCATCTCCCGCAGCAGCCGATTGACGTCGACCGGCTTCGACATGATGCGGTCTGCGATCATTTTTGCATCCCCGACATGCCTATCGGCGATGTCACCGGTTAGCATGATCGTCGGGGGCTTGTATCCGAGCAACGCTGCAATTTCGGCGACGATCTCCACGCCGGTGTATCCCATCGGGAGCTGATAGTCGCTCAGAATCAGATCGGGGCGGAAACGCTGGACATTGATGTGTTCCAGTGCTTCGTCGCGCGAGGCGGCACCGACGACGAAGTACCCTTCAAGGCCGAGCAGCAGTGCCATCGACCGAGCAATGCCGGGATCGTCCTCAATGTGCAGAATCTTTGCACCGCTCGATGGGATATTGGAGGTCGCTGTCGTGATCGAGGCCGGTTCCGGTGGCAAGTCAGTTCTCACGCCGCGCTGAATCTGCACGGTAAAGGTGGAGCCCTCGCCGAGGCGCGATTGGATGCTGGCTTCATGGCCGAGCAGGCGGCAGATCGTCTCCACGATCGACAGGCCAAGGCCAAATCCTTTGCGCTGATCCTGGTTTGGGTTGTCGACTTGATAGAACGCATCGAATAGTCGCCGCAAATGCTCCGGCGCAATGCCGGGTCCGCTATCGATGATATCGATGAAGAGCTCCGTGCCCTGAGCGCGGACGCGCAGCCGCACCGTTCCGTGCTGCGTGTACTTGATCGCGTTGCCGATCAGGTTACGCAGAATCACCGGCAAGAGCATCGCATCGCTACGCGCGCATTCGGCAGAGTCTTCGATGTCCAATCCCAGGGATTTGGCTCTAGCCGCATAGCCGAATTCCGAGCGCAGGCGGGGCAGGATCTCGCGCAAGGGGAAATCCCGAATTACCGGGTGGATGGCGCCTTTCTCGAGCCGGTTGATGTCGATCAGCGAAGAGAGCATGTGGTCCATGTTTCGCACCGCTTCTTCCAAGAGGCTAAGATGCGGGGCGACTTCGTTGTCCTTGAGAGCTCGCGCCAAGACCGCCTGCAGACTCCAAATCGTTTGTAAAGGCTGGCGCAGGTCATGGCTGGCTGCCGCGAGGAATCTCGACTTCACCTCATTGGCCCTCGCAGCTTCATTCTTGGCCGACTCGAGCTCTCGGGTTCGGTCGGCGACGCGCTCCTCGAGTTCCTCAACGCTCTTTAGACGAGCCTGTTCCGCCAGTTTGCGGCGCGTAATGATCTCCGTGAACACCATGATGCCCCCAACCTCGCAGTCCTCGATGTGCCACGGGAGTATCTCCCAGCGTATCCACTCGAGGCGGCCATCGGCGCGCACGAAAGAATCCTCCTCTGAGTGCAGCAGCTCCCCGGTCAGTGCTCGCCGATGTGCTTCCTTCCATCGATCCGGAAGTTCCGGAAAAATCTCGTAGTGCGTGTGTCCGACGATACTGCGCCCGACGGCGCCATAGTCCTCGAGCCAGCGGCGGCTGGCGACCACGTAGCGCAAGTCCCGATCCAGCATCGCGACGGCCGCCGGCGCATGCTCGACAAACAGTCGCAGGTATTGCTGACTTTGTCTCGCGGTTGCGTCGCTCGAGGCCGCGCGCCGTTCCAGCTGCTGCGTCACCTGATGCAGCGCCTCTTCGAGTTTCCTGCGATCGGTCACATCCCGGATCGCGCAAATCACCTGGGGGTTCTCGCCAGACCCGACGGGGCTCAAGCTGATCTCGACCGGGAACTCCGTGCCGTCACGGCGTCGGCCTTGCAAGTTGAGACTTGCTCCCATCGGACGCCGAGTTGGTGCTTGGGAATAGTCGGATCGAAGTTGCTCGTGACGCAGTTTCACCGATGTTGGCACGAGCAAATCGATGGATTGATCGACGAGTTCGCGCGACTCATAGCCGAACATTTGACCGGCTTGAGAGTTTACGTATCGAATCGTGCCGCCGTTGGCGCCGTCGACGATGAATGCGGCATCGGGCAACAGTTCCAGGATCTCGGTCCAGGATCGGCCTATTGGTAAATCACTCTGAGGCGGCCATTGAGGGCCGATGCTTGCATCCATGTCCCTCTCTTAAAGGCGTGATTGAGAGCGCGGGAAGATCCCTGAGCAAGGGCGCGCCGACGGAGATTTTCCAGTATGCCCTCTTTGCGCGCAGGTGGCGTCGTCAATCGAACTCCACTCGCTCTCGCAATCGACCCGAAGAGAGTCGATCGGCGGCTCGTGCTGAGTGGTCCAAACACCGTAAGGCTTTGACCACCCTCATAATTGTGTCGTCATGATCCGGGCTGCGCCAATGAAAAAACTCGAGCCGCGCAGGATCAGTCTTTGACGATTATAGCTGTCTGCTGTTCGGGCACGCGAGGCGGCAAATATTCCGGCTCACCCCCGGCTGCAGTCGTTCAGTGCCTCCTCCCTCGCGTGACGCTCAGCCGCGTTTTGTCCAGACCCGTAGACGGACTTGCACCAGTTAAAATGCTCGTTGTAGTTCAGCGACCAACGCGCCGGAGTCTCGCGGATGAAATGGTGGCAACGGCCAATATCGCGCGCGGCGTGGGCCTGTTGAATCGCGGCCCTTGCGTAGTCGCGGCAGTACGATTCCGCATCCTCCGCGTGGGCCGAGGATGCGACCGCGGACATTCCAAATACTGCGCAAAGGGAGAGCACGGTTACTTTCAACTCGGACATGGGTCACCTCTTTTCCATTGGTTCATCGACGGCCTTATCGTGGGAATACACCGCGTCACCTCGAGGCGACGGCCGGCGGCGGCGAAACGCTGCCTCCCATCGAATCGAAATCCGCGATCAGCTGACTCCAATCGAAACCATTCGGGGCTTTTTGCGTGGCCGAGTTTATACCGTCGAGACTCACGACGGTATAGACCTCACCGTGCGAGGCGCTCGAGCCGTATTTCGCGATGGCCTTGTCGGTCAGCAATCCGGTCATACCCCAGGTATCGATCGTAATGCCTTGCGCGTTGTAGCCGACGCCGACAAAGCAATGCCCGTTGTTGGGATCGGACTTGCCGGCGGCGTCCCACGTGAAACCGGACGCCGAGGGCATTGGATTGATCCAGGCATCGGGTAACTCGAACCCGAAATACAGATTCTCGAACAGCCACAATGCCGTCCGGTATTCGGAAGGATCCGCCGCATTGACCGAGAGCCACCCGGCAATCTTGTTGCTGCCGACCGGCGCGCCGTTGTTTTCCCAATAATTCAATGCGGTCACCTCGTCGCATCCTTTGTCGGTCGAAGGATCGCCGGGCACGTAGCCGCCGATCGCGCTGTAGAGTGCGGTGATCTGGGCGTTGGTATAGACGAAAAGATCGCCCGCATTTCCCGTCAGCACGCCGACGACATGGCCGATCCCGGCGATCACGCAATCACCGAGCGTGTCATTCTCATAGATGTTGGACAGTGCCGCGGCCGCGGGCTTGGTGTAGTCGCAGGTCGGAGGCGGCGCCGCGATACCGCGCATCAGATAATTATGCAAACTGAACCGGGGGCCTCGCGCGATCGGCCGGTTTCGTCCCAGCTTGAACGTGCGTTTATCCGTCGGATGCTTGATGGTTTTGACGCTCATGACCCGTGAACCTCCATGGTTGGTTGTGCCGCGGCTCGCGCGGTGATCGAGGAATGCCTGAATTTGTGTTCGAAGGAAGCGATGTACTTCGTCCTGAGTCGTGGGTTTCATGATTGCCGACGCAGCGCCCGGCAGTCCACCGGTAGCCCGGCGCCAGTGCTCGGCCATCTCACTCATGACGTCATCGGGCGCCGCTCGTGTCGCATCGAACCGAGGTGCTTTGAACCGAGGTGCTTTGACTGACCGGCGCGCGAGTGTGCTCGGAGCGTCGCTGCGCGCCGTCGCTAGAAAGAGGCTCTCGAAGCTCGGTGCGGCGGCGTCGCGCTTCGTCAGCGATCCCTCGATCCCGAACAGCTTGCGCGCGGTCACGAGCACGGAGGTGTGTTGGAGCTGCGTCGAGCAGACGACGCCCTTGAGCAAATACGGCGAGGCAAGAATCGCCGGGACTCGCACTCCCATCCGGTCGAACGCAAACGGCGGAGCGAACGAGGCGGTGTCTCCGGGCGCCGGCGAGTTGATGCCGTCGGGATTGACCGCAGCTGGTGGATCGGCGTGATCGAAATAGCCGCCATGTTCATCGAAGGTGACGACCAAGAGCATCTCGGACCATTGCGGACTCGCGCGCAGCGCGGCGTATATGTCCGCGACCAGTTGATCGGCGGGACGCACATCCTGCGGTGCGTGCATGGAGGTGACCGGACCATCGGTTGCGGATCCGGCGAAGCGCGGGATGATGAAGTTGTAGTTGGCGAGCTTGCCGGCGGCCGCATCCGCCGAGAAGCCGGACTCATAGAGCTTGAAATTCGCACGCTCGGTGTTGATCCGACTGTATTGCGCGACCTCATTTTGATCGCTGTAGTACACGGCCCAGTTGCGGCCGCTGTTCTGCATCTGCTCGTAGATCGTGACTTGAGCCAAGGGCAGGCTCCAGTCGTTGCGGGCCCAGCCGGCGGACGTTGCCGCGTGCATGAATAAGCGGTTCGGCATCGTTGGCCCAGGCACTTCGGCATACCACTGGTCACAGAGCACAAAATTCTGCGCGAGCGCCGCAAGACCCGGCAGCTGCGCGGCGGTGAACGTCTGCATGACCGGCGTCAGGTCGGCGCCGGCACCGGCAAATCCGTCCACCCCCAACTCCGTCAGATAGTTCTGGACGAAACCACGGTCATTCGGGGGTTTGGGCATGGCCCCCGCGGGAACGACTTTGGTCGCGAACAGTTGTACGTTCGTATCGTCCAACGCGTGGCCCGGCCCTTGGCCCTGAGCGACTGAAAACAGGGCCGGCTGGCCCTCGGCGATCGCTTGATTGCCCGTCGGTGTCGCGGGCGCCGATGGATTCTGTCGATTGGAGAAGGGTCCATCGGCGAGGCCCGACACGCCCGGCCATTTGCCAAACAAATGATCGAACGACCGATTCTCCAACATCAAGACGACGATGCACTGGATCGGTGGCAACGCCGCGGGCGAGATCGTGGGAGCCGCAGCAGCTGCCGTCCGCGTCGTGAGTGATCGGCGCGTGCCGATCGGGGCATGCGCTTTATTGCTGCGAGGTTTCGAACGAGTGTTGCGTCGTAGTGTAGCCATGCGTTGCGATCCTTCGCGCCGGAGGCGACAGGGGCAGATCCGATTGCGGTAACCCGTGTATCGAAAGCTTCGTACCGCTTGAATCCGATGTCAAGTGGCGTCGGGTCCGTTTTGAGCATCGATCAACGCATGTCATCAGATCGTCACCACGGAATCGCCGAAAGAATTGGGGCTCAGCAATGGAATCCCTTGCATGGCCTTGATCAGGGCCTCGCACGTGTTGATTGCGGTCGACGACTGAGGCCACTCCGGGTCGATGCACCGCGTATGGTCGCAACACACGCCGCAACTCGGCGCTTTGGGTGGCCGCGCTGGTTTCGGTCGCAGAGCAGCTTGTGGAACCACTTTTTTCCAGCCCATTTGCTCGTGTTCTTAGAGCGCCGGTCTCGCCTACTATCAACGAGTTCGTCTAAGAAGAAACTATGCGCCTCAGCGGGCTTCAAATCTGGATTTCGTCGGGCACCGAATTCGCGCACGGCTCTGTCATGCCAGGCTAGGACCTCTTCGCGCAGGCCGAGATCACTTTGATGTGAGCCCGGTTGCGGGTAAACTGAGCGCACGCACAGCGATTGGCAAACGACGGGAAATCAGCGTACCGCCTCGGGAGCGGCGTTCGCACGCTACACGACGTAGGGAGTTAATGCATGCGTGTACTCGTGGTGGGCGCCGGGGCAATCGGCGGTTATTTTGGGGGCCGGCTGCTGCAGGCGCAGCGAGACGTCACGTTCTTGGTCCGGCCTCGCCGCGCTGCCGAACTTGCAAAAGAAGGTCTGATCATCAAGAGTCCTCGCGGCAATGTCACGCTGCGGACACCCGCGACTATCCTCGCGGAGAATCTCCGTGAACCCTTCGACCTCGTCTTGCTGAGCTGCAAAGCATACGATCTGACTGCGGCAATGGACTCCTTCGCCGCGGCGGTTGGGCGCGACACTCTGGTGCTGCCGCTGCTCAATGGCATGAAGCACCTCGAGATACTGGACCAGCGATTCGGCAAATCCCATATCCTGGGCGGTCTCTGCATCATCGCAGCGACGCTCGACGCGCAGCACGCCGTAGTCCACCTCAACGACATGCACAGGCTCGCATTTGGCGAGCGCGACGGCGCAAACTCTCAGCCGATGCGCGCCGTCGTCGAGTTCTTGGGTAAGGCCGGTTTTGACGCTCATCTCAGCGGCGATATCGTGCAGGAAATGTGGGAGAAGTGGGTCCTGCTCGCGACGCTGGCCGGTGTCACGTGTCTGATGCGCGCAGCCATCGGGGATATCATGGCGTCCCCGGGCGGAGGCGATTTGATCCTCGAACTGCTCGAGGAATGTCGCGGCATCGCCGCAGCCGCGGGGCACGCGCCGTCGGTCGCGTTTCTAGACCAGGCGCGCGCGGCATTGACTGCGAGGGGATCACCATTGACCGCCTCGATGCTGCGTGATGTCGAAAGCAACGCTCCGGTCGAGGCGGATCACATCGTCGGCGATCTGCTTCGACGTCGGCAATCGGCGCGCGCCGACCACAAGGACCTATCGCTGCTGGCGACCGTCTATACCCATCTGAAGGCCTACGAAAACAGGCGTGATAGAACTCGCGCGTCTGCACTGAATGCGGGCGGCTAGCGACGACGGCCGACGCACGACCTGGGTGGTCACGCTGGCGGCCGCCGCGATTCTCATGGTGACGATGGGCGCTCGGCAATCGCTCGGGCTGTTCATCGCGCCGCTCAAGAGCTCGACCGGGCTCGGCATCGCCACGATCAGTTTTGCGTTTGCGGTCGCGCAACTGATGTGGGGCGTCATCCAGCCAGTGGCCGGTGCCGTGGCGGATCGCTACGGCCCCGCAAGAATTCTGGTCGCGGGCCTGACGGTGCTGGCGATCGGCATGGCATTGACGCCGTTCGTCACTTCGGGCTTCGGTCTGGTCGTCTCGCTGGGCATTCTCGCGGCGATCGGTTCCGGCGCAGGCAGTTTCTCGGTGTTGATCGGCGCCGCGTCGCAACACCTCGCGATCGATAACCGCGGCAAGGCGGCCGGCATCATCAACGCCGGAGGATCGTTGGGGCAATTCATTTTCGCGCCAATCGCGCAATCGCTGATCCAAATGCTTGGTTGGATGGGTGCGATGTGGTCACTCGCAGTGATCACGGTGGGCGCGCTACCCCTCGTACGGGTCGTAAGCCCGGCAAGCCCTGCGCCTGCTATCGCCGGCAGCCGAGGGACAGCGCCATGGCAGGCAGTCCAGGACGCGATGGGCGATCGCAGCTATCTGTTGCTGCACGCCGGCTTCTTTACCTGCGGATTTCACATCGCCTTTCTGGTCACGCATCTGCCGAGTGAAGTGAATCTTTGCGGTCTGCCGCCGACGGTGGCGAGTTGGTCGCTGGCCCTCATCGGGCTCGCGAATATCGCGGGTAGCCTGCTTGCCGGCGCATGCACGCAGCGATTTCGCAGCAAGTACGTGCTTGCCGTGATGTACGGCTCGCGTACGCTGTTGATCGGCTGTTACCTGATGGCGCCGAAAACCCAATGGACATTCTATGTCTTCGCGGTGGGCCTCGGTCTCACCTGGCTCGCCACCGTGCCGCCGACCGCTACCATCGTGGGTAAGCTGTTCGGCATCCGGTATTTGTCGACCTTGTTCGGCCTCACGTTGCTGTCACACCAGATCGGCGGTTTCCTGGGCGCCTATCTCGGCGGCATCGCGCTGGTTCGATTCGGAAATTATCATTGGATGTGGTACACGGATATGGCGCTGGCGGCGTGCGCCGCGATCATCAATCTGCCGATTCGCGAGGCTCAGGTTACGCCGGCACCCGCGGTCGCGTGAATCAGTGAAGCGTAGTATTCAGGCGCCCCTAAAATTGTCCCGGATCTCGCCGGCGGTGAGAACCCGCGGATAGATCGCCACGTCGGCGAGGCCGCCCGCGAGAAAGCTGCCCTGATCTCGCGTACCAAGCCTCACGGGTGCCGAACCATGATGCGGATGGATGTCGTACGAGGAATATCGTGCACCTCGTGACGACGCAGGGCCGTGGCGCAGCTCGCCGTTCTTGTAGATGGAGACGCCGGCACGAGGATTGTTTGTATCGCCGGGATCAAAGCAAGCGACGACGTGCAGCCAGGCGCCAGGCCGCAATTGATCCTCAAAGTAAGCCCCAGCGCCCTCGTTCTGGACCCCGCGTTCCGACGTTGCATTCCAGATGTACGCCGACACACGGTTGGGCCGCGACGATTCCTGGCTGTAAAAGCGGAATCCCCATTCGAATGCTCCGGCCTGACCCTTGCCCAGCCAATGCACGTAGTGCTCGCCGGTTTGACCGGGAAAATTGAGTAAATCGGGGCGGAGCCAGGCTTCCACGGACAGTCCCCGACCGCTGGTTGCTTGACTGAAAGCTGTGCTGTCCGCCACTTCAACAAAAGCGTCGACGCCGTTGAGTCCAATTGCGCCGCCCGAATCGCTTCGAACGGCGCCTGTCTCGCCGAAGACGACGCCGCCGTGATAGGTACCATTGTGCTCGTTATTAGTCATGTCGCGTGCCATCGGTCCGGATCGCTCATCCAACCTCCAATAGGCCACTGGATGCTTTGCGAGCACGCGCTTGTGGTACTCCGACGCCGCTGCGTAGGCCATTGGAGCGAGTGCGGCAACTGCGGCTAAACCCATGCGCCCCAGCAAGACTCGGCGTGTGTAGGCGAGCATTTGGCAATCTTAAGTCTATTTCTTGCCTTATTGCGCCTGCGATGCCGGCGGATGATCCGACCCCTCCGTCTGACAGCACCGATGTCGGGATCCCAAGAGGTCCCGAAAGTGCTTGCGCTCGTCCGGCGTCATTTGCTGCCAGCGCTCCTGCATACGGGCCCGCCAATGCCAGCCGCGACGCCCGCGACCCACGAGCCCGCCGAAGAGAATTCGCGACAGCACGAGCAGCGCCAATGCTTGTAGATAGGTGATCGCATGAAGCCCGGTGACGCCGGGAATCACGGCGTTCCAGAGCGACATCACGACGTATCCAAGCACCGCGACGGCCACTGCGGCAAGAACCAGTAGTTTCATTCCTCTGAGTACCCAAAATCGTTTCATCACGTGCTCCTCATTTGTCGAATTCCGTATGTATGTCCTGCAGGCGTTGCCGCAGATGGCGCACGGCGGCATGTTTTCGCCCGAGCAGCGTGTTCACACCGATGCCCAACTCAGCCGCGAGTTCCTTGAAACTTCGGCCCTCCAATTCGTGCGCGACGAATATTTCGCGCTGCTCGAGCGGAAGCTCATCGAGAGCCGCCAAGAGTTCATCCGCGAGTACCTCGCGCGCATAGCTGGCCTCGGGGCCCCAAGCCGAGGGGGCAAACCATTCGTCCAGAACCCCCGTAGGTTCGGCGGTGGGCCCGGCATCGTGAAACGATGGCGCGTCGAGCGCCAGCGCCCGGCGTGACCGCTCCCGGAAGCGATCGATGATCCGGTTGCGCGCAATCCGCAGCAGCCAAGCGGCGACATGCTCGATGGGTTCCATGAGCCGGTACGCCGAGACCAGCTCGACAAACGTGTCCTGCACGATATCCTCGACCTCGCCGAGGTCGGCGATTTGGCGGCGCACGAATGCGCGCAGCCGCGGTCCCTGGCTTGCAACCACGGCGGCAATCCGATCGTTGTCCTCGATCGTCGGCCGGGTGGCCGCGGTGACATGATTCATACAAGGATAGACGTTGGGCGACTGAGAATATTGTCGTGGATTGAAATGCGAATCTCGCACCGGGCTTGTTTGGTATCAATTCTTCCTAAATCAAGGGCGCGAAGCGCGGGAAAAGGCCCGCTTGGGGCGGAAGCGCGCCGTGCTGCAAGCGCAGCGCTTTGATGAGCGCCGTAATATCGGGTACCGGAGAGGAACCAGCGTGATCTGCCGTCGGTGTCGCGTTGCCTATTTGCCAGGACAACTACTCATGCCCTATCGTAATATAGTTCGGTTGACGCGAGATCGGCGATCTCGCGCGGCTGGTTCAACAGTACTGAGACTTGGAGGCAGAAGCATGGTTACCAAAAGCGTATCCCCGGTTAAGAAAGTGACGAAGCGTAAAGCGAGCGCAGTACCTGAAGTCGCTGCCGGCGCGGCGATCCTGGTCCAGGACTCGGCGCAGCCGGTGGTTGCGAGCTCCGCGAATATCGATCCTGAGGTGCGGCGCCAACTGGTCGCGGCTGAGGCGTATTTTATTGCTGAGCGACGCGGCTTTGAGGCGGGTCACGAGATCGAAGATTGGGTGGCCGCCGAGGTGTTGGTGGACTCGCGAATTCATCACGCGCAGATCGCGTAGCCGGCGCAAGGCGCCGCCCGGGGAGCGCCCGCCTTTAGGTGCGCGTCACCAGAGCCGCCCAGCGCAGGGCGGCCGTGGCATGTGTTTCATCGACTCACCCCATGCCGGCCAGCTTCGTGCACATCGCTTGATTCGCGTAATGACTCAAGAACGCCAGCACGCGACATTCAGTTTGACGGGGCGCCGCAAGCTTCAGGCCGCCATTGAATGCGTTCTGGATCATGCCGGATCGCCAGGCGTCAAAAACTATGGGATTTATGTAGGATTTTCGGCAGACCGCCGGCGTGTTGCGAAGCTCTGCAGCGACTTGCTTCACGACGGCGGCGATCTCGATCTTGAGGGAGCGGTCACTCGCGTTTTTCGGCAGTGGCGTGCGTGCGAACAGAATGATTGCCTTTAGAGTGGCGCCCCAAGTCCGAAAATCCTTCGCCGTGAAATCATCATCCATGGCGTCCCGCAAATAATCGTTGACTTGTCCGGAATCGATAGGGGCGCGTTGACCGTCATCCGTCACATATTGGAACAGCTGCTGTCCCGGAAGCTCTTGACAGTGCCTCATGATTTTCGCGATGCGCTTGTCGTCGATGTGGACTTCATGCTGTACACCGCCCTTGCCGCGAAAATTCAATACGGCGCGACCGTCGCGTATAAAGCTGACATGGCGGTTCAACAACGTCGTCAAGCCAAAGCTCTTGTTGTCCCGCGCGTATTCGACATTTCCGACGCGAACGCGGGTCGCGTCCAGGATGCTGATGACCGCCGCGAGGACTTTCTGGCGCGGCAGTCCGGTCAGAGCCAGATCGCGCGCCAGTTTGCGCCGCAATCGGGGCAGTGCTTCCGCGAAAGTGGTCATGCGGTCGAACTTGGCACCGTCGCGCACGCTGCGCCACTCGGGATGGTATCGATACTGCTTCCGACCCCGCGCATCGCGACCGGTCGCCTGTATATGACCGCGCGGGTCCATGCATATCCAGACATTCTCATAGGCCGGTGGAATCGCCAGAGCGATGATGCGCTTCAGTTCCGAGGGAACTCTAAGTTGCCGGCTACCGGGCAGGAAGTAGCGAAAGCGTTTACCCGACCGCTGGCGTCGATAGCCGACCAGCGAGTCGGAAACATAAACCAGGCCGGCACGGTTTGCCATATGCGCAGCCTCGGAGGCGGCGCTGACGAAAGGCATGACAGAACTGCTGGCATGAAATGTCATCTTGATTCGATTGTCAGGTCGGGGAGGCGACTCAAACTATCGATTTGAGCGCACATTTTGGAGTCGAACGACGAAATGGCCACTAATAAGTGCGTTTAATTTGACTTAATGGCTGGGTTTTGGAGAATTCACGCAGCGCGAGATTTCGCCGTTAACGCCGAGCCCCGGCCGCCGGTAATCCGACCAATTGTTACGATGGGCGCAGCTTGTGAGTCAAAACGAAATATGCCCCCATCTCGACATCGATGCATTGCCGGACGGTTGGGGACCGTGCATCTGTCATGTACGCGTCAAGCAGATCGCTTAGGCGGCCTGCGTCGCTCGGCGTGATGCCATAAAGCGGATTTTTTACCGCCATTTCCGGGATAGCCGCTAACTGATCTACCGAGAAAAAGCTGGCTGTTGGTTCTGCCAGCACCTCAGTTCGCACAAACCCAGCGGCAGCGAGAACGGCTCGGCAGCGTTCGGGCGTTCCAGTGTCCCGGCCGACAACTGCAACTCGGATCCCATGTCGAGCGGCGATGGCCCGAAGTAGATGACCGGTCGCATAAGATTCATCCGCCCAACAATTGAATGCAAGACGGCCACCCGGCCTAAGCAGCGAGTGCCATAGCCTCAATGCTGCGGGAACATCGGTCATGTACGGCAGAGCGTTGCAGCAGAAAATGAGGTCGAAGCTACCAGCAGAGTAATCCAAGGTTTCGGCGTCCGCCCGCATGAGTTCGATGTTACCAACACCAGCGGCTACGATCGCTTCCGTGGCCTTCTCCAGCATGCCGGTAGAGATGTCCACGCCGACCACCGTACCCCGCTTCCCGACTAACTGGGCGGCAGGGATCGCCACGAAACCTGTCCCTGTGGCGATGTCTAACACCCGCTCGTCGGGCTGAGGAGCCGCGAGCCGAACAAGTCTGTTGGCCAGCCGAGCATGAGTCTTGCTGCGGGTATAGTCGGTGCGAGCGTCAAAGTGTTTTGCAATTGCCTGTTTGTACTCATCAAGGACCATCGGTGTAGCCACGTAACGCCTTCCTGATCAATTTTTGACCATCACGCTGGCCAGCCAGAGGATTTGCGCCGCGCTCGAGAGAATCGCGTAGCGCACTGCGCGCAGCGCTAGTTCGGATTGACCAGCATACCAATGAACAGTAGTGCGTGAGTCGCGTCATCGCGAATCGCATAAAAGAACGGACGATTCATGATCATCGTAGCGGTCGGCGCCATTACAATGGTCGGCGTGACCGTGACGGTCGTCGCGGCGGCCGCAGTCGTACCGGCTTCATCGACCTCGACGACAGTCTCATGCTCGACGTCGGAAATGTAGAGCTGCTGCGTCGCTGAAATGCCGGAGAAATCGGCTGCGGACCGACTGAACGCTACGCCCATGCCCAGTGTGGAGAGCGGCGCGATCAACGTGTCGTGCCAGGTTGTCGTGAACTTGGGCAGACCCACGCTCAACGTCGTGATCTGCAGTTCGGCGATCAAGGAATCGATGCTGTCGGCCGTGAGGCCGCCCACCAGATTGGATAGGTTGGCGCCGGCCGCCGGCAACAGGATCAATAGGCTCATCGTTCCCTTCTGACCATAAGGAATGCGCAGAGCCTGGAATTGCGATTCCGCGTAGTAACCGAAGGGGCCGGTCTGATTCATCATTTGGGCCGTCACTTGCGCGCCGTTGCTCAATGTGAACGGGGTCGGGGCCGTTAGCTTCGGATCGAAGGCGGTCGTCCATGAACCCTTGAAATAGAGCGCATTGACGATGACCGCATCGACCAATGCGTAATCGGCGGCCGGAAGGAGATTCGTGATCAATCCGTCCGTCTGGCCGGCAATCCAATTATTCACGTTGTCGGGCGCGCCCGCGAGATCGCCAATCTCGGCCGCATAGTACGTCTGATTGGCCTGCGTAAACGATGCCAGCACCGGATTGTCGGCGAGATGCATCCAAAGAGAATTGGCGATGAGCAGCGCTACATCGGGGTCTGGGTCGATCATCGAGGCTTGCAGCGCTGCATTATCGATATCCACTTCAGGCGCGGTGAGTCCCTGCAATTGCAACGCTTGCGACATACCCTGTTGGGTCGTACCGGCGGCGCCGTTGTAGACCATCTGTAAGGCCAATGCGACGCTGGTCGGGGATATCGCCATATTGCCCGAATTAGTTTGATTGAGTTCGTTGAACAGAGCCAATCCAAATGCATTGTCCGCGGTGACGATTGCCGGCGCGACAAGGGTACCGTTGCGCTGCGCCTGCGCGACGGCAACGGCTTGTGATGTCGTGGGGGTCTCGGCGGGTGGTGCCGAGGAAGCGTCCGACGAGTTCGCCGATCCGCCGCCGCAGCCGCCTTGAATGACGGCGCATGACAGCAGGCCGCCCAACGTGACACCTCTAGCAATGCAGCGCAATTTCACGGCGCATCTCTAGCATAATGCTCACTTCCCAGCAATTCCATCGGGGGCGAAGCCGCCGATCAATGAGGACCCGATGTCGCAAACGAATCTCCTGGTCAATGCACCGCCGGATCATCGTGGCTTGGCTTTTCTCGAACCCCTGCGCGCGCTGGGCGAGATCTTCGTCAGTACCGATCAAGCGGAGTTGGAGCGACTCGCCCCGCGGGCGGACGTCATCCTGCTGACCGGGCTGTCCGCGCCGATCGATCTCCCAAGCCTATGGCGGCATGCAAAGTCCGTTCGCTGGATACATTCCTTGTCGACAGGGGTCGAGAAGCTGTTATTTCCCGAGCTGATCGAGAGTGCCGTTCCTCTGACGAATGCGCGCGGTGTATTCAAGCGGTCGCTGGCCGAATTCGCCGTCTTGGGTATCCTATATCACACCAAGAAAGTCCGGCGCTTGATCGATAACCAGCGCGATCGCCGCTGGGATCGTTTCGAGGTCGATTGGGCCAACCAACGTATCATGGGCATTGTGGGCTACGGCGAAATAGGCCGCGAATGTGCACTGCTCGCCAAGGGTCTGGGTCTCAAGATTCATGCCGTTCGGCGCAATCCCCGCAAATCGGGCGCGGACCCTCTGCTGGACCGACTCTACTCACCCGACCAGCTGCACGAAATGCTGAAGCAGATCGACGTACTGTTATGCGCCGCACCGCTGACTCCCGCAACGCATCATATGATCAGTGATGCGGAGTTTGGCCTCATGAAGCGCAGCGCCATTGTCGTGAACGTCGGCCGCGGTCCCGTGATCGACGAAACGGCGTTAATTCGCGCTCTGCAGAGTAAGCAGATCGCCGCGGCGTCGTTGGACGTATTCGAACATGAACCCTTGCCGCAGGGCTCGCCGCTGTGGCAAATGGAGAACGTGCTGATCTCGCCGCATTGTACCGATGAGACCGAGAACCCCGGCTGGCTGGAGTTGAGCATGCAAGTGTTCGTTGAGAATTTTCATCGCTTTCACAACGGAGTTCCGCTGGAGAATGTCGTCGATAAGAGGGCGGGGTACTAATCCGCCTAGGCATCAAACGACAGGATCTCAGTGGCGCGCAGTGCCTGTGGAATCGGCATGAGGCGCTTTGTCCTGGGATACGGAAGCCTGTTGCTTGGCCTCTCTCGCTTTGACGGCCGCTTCGTGATGCCCGACGACGCACCCGGCCGCCGCACCGACGACCGCATGATGGCCGGCGACGTGACCTACGACGGCCCCAACGGCGGCACCTTTCAGGCACCCCTTGGAGCTACTGACGCCCGGCAACAGGGCAATGGCCGTGGCGAATGAAACGGCGAGCAGAAGATTGCGCATAGGCATTCCTTAGTGGGGTGGTGCTCGAAAAGCGATACTGTCGAGACTTAGCGATTCCGCAACGTAAAAACACGCCGAGGTCCGGAAAGTTGCAAGGTTTCGAACGGGCCCGGCAACTATCGCACGATCCCTTATCGCGACTACAATAAAAACACCCTGTTGGGAGAGCTTCGATGCAACGATTCGGCGTAACGTGGGTAGCGCTGCCACTGGCCTGTCTGATTATTCTCAGCACGGCCGGCGCACAAACGGCCGATAATCCGGATTTGAGCATCGATCCGACGCTTTACGTTGTGGGCTACGCCCACTTGGATACCGAATGGCGCTGGGAGTATCCCCAGGTCATCGACGAGTATCTGCGCAAGACCATGGAGGACAACTTCACGCTGATCGACAAATATCCCCACTATGTCTTCAATTTCAGCGGAGCCAATCGTTATCGGCTCATGAAGGAGTATTTCCCGGCGGATTTCGCCAGGCTCAGAGAGTATGTCCATGCGGGCAGATGGTTTCCGGCGGGATCGTCCATGGAAGAGGGCGATGTGAATTCTCCGAGCGCCGAGGGAATCATCCGGCAAATCCTCTATGGGAATAACTGGTTTCGCCGGGAACTGGGTAGGGCCAGTGCGGAGTACATGCTGCCTGACTGCTTTGGATTTCCGGCCTCGCTTCCCACCATCCTCGCGCATTCCGGCGTGAAGGCCTTCTCGACGCAAAAACTGGTTTGGGGCTCGTCCGCGGACGCGGGCGGTGCGGAATCACCGGAGAAGACACCTGCGGGTACGCCGTTCAACGTCGGAGTCTGGGTCGGGCCGGATGGCGAGAGCGTGCTCGCCGCGCTGAATCCGGGCGACTACAGCGGCGGCATTTATACCGATCTTTCCAAGCCCTTACCGCCGCCGGTTCCGAACGTGGCGCTCGAGAGCGTTCAGAACGACATTCAGAGCAAGCTCCAACCACTACGGCAAGACATGGATCAGGCCGATCAGAACCAACATCCGGTAGATCCGCGGGAGATCCGGGCGTTCGAAGACTTGCGCAACCAGCAGAAGGCGTACGCCAAGGTGGATCAGGATCGGCAACAGCGCCGGCTGCAGAGTGACTGGGCGAAGCGCGTCGAGCTGAACGGCAAAGCCAGTGGCGTGTTCACCGACTATCATTATTACGGCACGGGCGACGTTGGCGGGGCGCCGGATGAGGAATCGGTGAAGCGCCTCGAGGCCATCATTACCAAGGGAACGGCGAGTCTGCCGCCGCCGGACGAATCGTACTTGCTCCATGGCTCGACTCCACCGAGACCGTCGATGCCGATGGGTGAGGGCCCGGTCCACGTGATTTCGGCGAATGCGGAGCAGATGTTCCTCGCGATCACGCCTTCTCAGGCCGCCGGACTTCCTCGCTACACCGGAGAAATGGAACTGACCAACCACTCCGCCGGCTCACTGACCTCACAGGCCTACCAGAAGCGTTGGATCAGAAAGGAAGAGCTGCTGGCCGACGCGGCAGAGAAGGCATCGATTGCGGCGCAATGGCTGGCCGCGTGGCCGTATCCGCTGCAACGCCTCAACGATGCCTGGACGCTTGCGATGGGCGGCCATTTTCACGACATCGCCGCCGGAACCGCGACTCCAAAATCGTATGAGTTCGCCTGGAACGACGATGTGATCGCGATGAACCAGTTCGCCGGCATCCTCACCCACGCAAGCGGCGCCGTCGCGGCTGCGCTGGATACTCAGACGAAAGGCGTTCCGCTGTTGGTGTTCAATCCCCTGAACATCGCGCGCGAAGATCTAATCGAGGCCAGCGTGGACTTCCCCGGAGGCGCGCCCAGCGCAGTGCATGTGACCGGCCCGGATGGAAAGGAGGTTCCGGCGCAACTTGCAATGGGCCATGTGATCTTCGTGGCCAAGACGCCCTCCGTCGGCTACGCGGTTTACGATGTGCAGCCGGGTCCCGGCATGGTCCGCACCGCATCGTCGCTGCGAGTGTCGGCTAACTCACTCGAGAATCGCTACTACCGAGTGACCTTGAATGCGGATGGCGACGTCGCCAGTATTTTCGATAAGTCGATCGGCAAGGAATTGCTGGCGGCTCCGGCGCGTCTGGCCATTTCTTACGATAATCCCGAGCGCTGGCCCGCCTGGAACATGGACTGGGATCAAGAACAAGCGGCGCCAACAGCGTATGTCGGCGGTGCGGCGCGAATTCGAGTCGTGGAGAACGGCCCGGCGCGCGTGGCCGTGGAAGTTTCCCGGGAAACCGCGGGCTCGCGATTTGTCCAGACCATCAGGCTTTCCGCCGGCGACGCCGGAAAGCGCGTTGAGTTTGGGAATGTCATCGACTGGAATACCAGAGCGTCCAACCTCAAGGCGACCTTCCCGCTGACCGCATCGAGCCAGATGGCAACCTATAATTGGGACATTGGCACTATCGAGCGGCCAACGGCCGAACCGAAAAAGTTCGAAGTGCCGTCGCATCAGTGGATCGACTTGACGGATATCGGCGGCGAGTTCGGTGCGACCATTTTGACGGATTGCAAGAACGGATCGGATAAGCCGAACGACCACACGATTCGCTTGACCTTGATCCGCACGCCCGGCACGCGCGGCGGTTATGCCGACCAAGGCACGCAGGATCTTGGTCACCACGAGTTCGTTTATGGCATCGCCGGTCACGCCGCCGACTGGCGCCACGCCGAGACCGATTGGCAAGCGCAGCGGCTCAATGATCCGCTGATCGCCTTTGAAGCCCCGAGGCACGCGGGCGCGTTGGGTCGCGAGTTTTCCTTGCTCAAGATCAGCAACCCGCGGATTCGGGTTCTCGCGCTCAAGAAAGCCGAACTCAGTGACGCCCTGATCGTTCGCTTGGTGGAACTCGACGGCAGACCGCAGGACAATGTCCGAGTGTCATTCGCCGGGAGGATCCTCACGGCGCGCGAAGTCAATGGTCAGGAACAGCCGGTGGGCCCGGCGACCATCGACGGCGGTGCCCTGGTGACCTCATTCTCGGCTTATCGGCCGCGCACGTTCGCCGTAACGCTGGCTGCATCGACGACAACGGTTGCGCGCGTGCGTTCCGAGCCGGTGGCTTTGCAATTTGACCTCGCCACAGCTACCAACGACGGCGCAGCGTCGGTACCTGGATTCGATGGCGCGGGCAATGCCTTGCCGGCTGAGATGCTGCCGGCACAGATCACCTTCAACGACGTGCGATTCCGTCTTGCGCGGGCGAATACCGGCACGCCCAATGCGCTGAGGCCCAAGGGCCAAAGCATTGATCTTCCGGCTGGGGCTTACCGTCGCGCCTACGTGCTCGCCGCGTCGGCGGACGGCGACCAGCTGGCAACGTTCGAAATCGGCGGCACCAAGGCCAGCCTCAATATTGAGGACTGGGGCGGGTTTATCGGCCAATGGGACGATCGACAATGGAGTTCGAAAGACACCTCAAAAGACGACTACGGCGAGATGACCGGCATCAAGCCTGGCTACATCAAGCGCGCAGATCTCGCGTGGTACAGCTCGCATCATCACAATGCCGCAGGCCAGAACGTACCGTATCGCTACTCTTATCTGTTCGCGTATCCGATCGACATACCCATCGGAGCGAAGAGCATGAAGCTGCCGGCCAACGACAAGCTACGCATCCTCGCGATCTCGGTCAGTGATGAGTCCGCACCCGTGACGCCGGCACAGCCGCTCTACGACGTGCTGCGCGCGCCGGATATGGCTGCGAGCAACTGACAACGGCACCGTTCTCGACGATGCCGAGGTACGCCGGCGCGGAGAGGATGCTGGCGCTCAGGCCTCGTCGGTATCGGCGCGGCCACGCGTACGCGCAAACCCGCGCTTGCTGCCGCCGGCGAAGAATCTCAGAAACCGCTGCGCCTCCGGGCTGAGGAATGCGCCGCCCGCCAGCGCCTCCTCGGCATGGCGGACGGGGCTCCCCGCCACGAAATACACCGCGCGGTAGGCGCCTTTGAGTTCACTGACGGTCGCGGCCGCAAATCCGCGCCGCTTCAGGCCGACTCGGTTGAGCCCAATGATGTGGTTGCGCTCCGCTGCCATGACGTACGGGGGCACGTCCTGCGCGATGCGTGAACCGCCGCTGATCATCGCATTCTCGCCGATGCGGCAGAACTGATGGAACACCGCACCGCCGCCGGCGAAGGCGCGATCACCGAGGCTGACATGACCCCCGAGCAACGCGGCGTTGGCCATGATGACTTCGTCGCCGAGCTGACAGTCATGAGCCACGTGGCTCGAGGCCATCAGGAAGCAGCGCGCGCCGAGCGTCGTGCAGGTCCCGCGCTTCGTGGCACGGCTGATCGTGACTCCTTCTCGAAGTACCGTGCCCGCACCGATGCGCACGCCCGATTCCGTGCTCGAGTCAAAGCGCAAATCCTGCGGTTCGCCGCCGATGACGCAGTAAGGATGCACGTGCACGCCCGCGCCGAGGATGCAGTGGCGCTTGACGATCGCGTAGGCCTCAATGACGCAACCCGGGCCCAATTCGGCGCCGTCTTCCACGATCGCTGTGGCATGAATGTTCTTATCCACGATTCCTCTCGGGTCACGGGTACTCGGCAGCCGGGCCCGGATGCCGGGCCGTCGGCGCAAGATTACAAGATTATCGGGATTCAGGCAGCGCGATCACACCCGATGCGCTGCCGTGCTCATCCGGCGGAATCGCCTTACCCGGCCCCGGCCGCTAGGGGTAAGTACGAATTCACATTTGGTGCAAAATGGCTATTAATTCATTGCGCGATGAATTCAAACGAGGAGGGAATATGGAGAAGCGATGGCTCAATTCCTACCCGGCGGGTACGCCCACACAGATCGATCCCGATTCGTATTCTTCTCTGGTAGCCCTATTCGATGAAAGCTGCCGGCGCTACGCGGATCGACCCGCCTATCACAATCTCGGAGCGACCTTGAGCTTTCGGGACCTGGAACGCCTCTCCGGGCAATTCGCCGCATACTTGGCCGGACTCGGGTTGGCGCGTGGCGACCGGGTCGCACTCATGATGCCGAATCTGCTGCAATATCCCGTCGCTTTGTTCGGCGTTTTGCGCGCGGGTCTCACGGTCATGAACGTCAATCCGCTCTATACGCCGCGTGAGCTGCGCCATCAGCTGGCCGACTCCGGCGCGCGCTGCATCGTCATCATCGAAAATTTCGCCCATGTGCTCAGCGAGGTGATTGCCGATTCGGCGATCGAACATGTCGTGATCACCGGCGTCGGTGATCTCGCGGGCTTCCCCAAGCGCACGGTCGTCAACTTCGTCGTGCGCCGCATCCGGCATCTCGTACCGCCGTATTCCTTGCCCGGCGCCGTGAGCTTTCGCGCCGCGCTGGCACGAGGCGCACAACTCGAACTGCCAAAGCCTTCGATTGGCGCCGAGGACCTCGCGTTTCTGCAGTACACGGGAGGCACTACCGGCGTCGCCAAGGGCGCAATGCTAACGCATCGCAACATGGTCGCGAACGTCTTACAGATGGCGGCATTCTGGAAGAATATTCTCGAGCCAGGGCGCGACGTGATGATCACGCCGCTGCCGATGTACCACGTGTTCTGTCTGAGCTGCGACTGCTTGTTGTTCTTGCATCAGGGCGGCCTCAACGTGCTCATCACGAACCCGCGCGACATTCCGGCATTCGTGCACGAGTTGCGCAAGTGGCGCATGACGATGATCACCGGCGTGGACACGCTATTCAACGCGCTGCTGGATCACCCGGGGTTCGTCAATGTCGACTTTTCCGGCCTGAAGCTCGGCGTGGCCGGGGGCATGGCGCTGCAGCCGCATACGGCCGAGAGTTGGCGGGCAGTCACGGGGCGGCCCCTCGTGGAAGGATATGGCCTGACCGAGGCATCTCCGGTCGTCGCGGGTAACCGCTATGACGCTCCGCGGACCGGAGCCGTGGGCTTGCCCTTGCCTTCAACGGAAATCAGCATCCGCGAAGGACAAAACGAACTGCCGATCGGCGTGGCGGGTGAGTTGTGTGTCCGCGGCCCGCAGGTCATGCGTGGCTATTGGAAGCACGAGGCTGCGACGGCCGACGTCCTTGCGCCCGATGGTTGGCTGAATACCGGCGATATCGCCGTCATGGACGAGGGCGGATATCTCAGCATCGTCGACCGCAAGAAGGACATGATCATCGTTTCCGGATTCAAGGTGTTCCCGAATGAAATCGAGAGCGTCGGCGTCGAACACCCGGCGGTGCTCGAATGCGGGTGCATCGGGGTCCCGGATTCGCACTCGGGTCAAGTCGTCAAGGTGTTCGTCGTCGTGCGCGAGGGCCTCTCGATCAGCGTCGATCAGCTGCAGGAGCATTTCAGCGCACGGCTCACCGCGTACAAACGTCCGAAGTATATGGAATTCCGCCAATCGCTGCCGAAGAGCAACATCGGCAAGATTCTCAGGCGCGAGCTTGTACGCGAGGAATCGACGCGCGCCGCCTGATCAGCGGCGGATCAGCAGGCTCAATGCGCGCTTGGCGCGGGCGCCATAGGGCGGCCGCAAGCCAATGAGCCCCGCCACATCGAGCCGCGTTTGGTGAAACACTGCGCGCGCATGGCTGAAGCGGTTGAAGCCCTGTTCGCCGTGATATGCGCCCATACCGCTCGCACCAACGCCGCCGAACGGCAGTTCCTCCGCGAGGAAATGCATGGCGATGTCGTTGACCGTCACGCCGCCGGAGGTCGTCAGTGCGAGCACCCGGCGCAATTCCGCGCGGTCCCTGCCGAAGTAGTAGAGCGCCAGCGGCGCCGGCCGCGAGTTGATGTCGGCGATCGGCTCCTCGATGCGATCATAGGGCAGTACGGGCAATAGCGGACCAAAGATTTCCTCCTGCATGACCCGCATATCGATCGTCACATCGAGTATCAGTGCCGGGAAAATCAGCCGCGACGGCGCGGTTCCGGCCTCGTGCTGCGCCGATAACGGGACGACTCGAGCACCTTTGGCAGCGGCATCCGCGAGCAGCGCCCGCATCCGTTCGGCCTGGTGGTTGCTGACCATGCTGGTGTAATCGGGATTTGAAGCGAGCCCCGGATAGGTGCGATCGACCCAGGAGCGGGCCAGTTGCACGAAGCCATCGAGCAGTTCGCGCGGCAGGCAGACATGGTCGGGTGCGATGCACATCTGCCCGGCATTGGCGAGTTTGCCGAGCATAATGCGATCCACTGCGGCGCGAAGATCCGCCGAGCGGCCAACCAGCGCCGGACTCTTCCCCCCGAGTTCCAGCGTCACCGGCACGAGGTTGGCAGCCGCGGCGGCCATCACGCGACGGCCGACTGAGGCGGAGCCGGTGAACAATAGATGGTCGAACGGCAGACGGGAAAACGCTTCGGCGACCTCAGTACCCCCCGTCACGACCGCGACTTCGCGCGCATCGAAATACTGACCGACGAGGCGTCGCATGCACTCGCTGACCGCGGGCGTCAACTCCGAGGGCTTGATCAAGCAGCGATTGCCGGCCGCCAAAATGCCAGCCAATGGGCCGATTGACAGCGTGACCGGGAAATTCCAGGGGCTGATGACGCCGACGACCCCAAGTGGTTGGTGCACGACCTCGGCGCGCACGCCCGGCGCGCCCGCCGGCAGCGCGATGTGGCGCCGCCGCGGCCGCATCCAGCGGCGCAAATGACGGCGCGCATGTTTGAGCGCCACGACCGCGGGCAGCACATCCATGAAGCGCGTCAGCGTCGCGCTGCGTTGACCGAAGTCGCCGGCGACCGCATCGCAGATTTCCCCTTGATGTGTCACGAGCATGTCGATCGCGCGGTCGAGGCGATCGATGCGGACTTCGGCGGTGACGATTCCTTCGAGCATGAACGCGACGCGCTGCGCCTCGAGCAGCGTCTTCGCATTATCGGATTCATTCATACGGGTGGTCGCGCGGTTGTGGGTGGCGACGCTAGTCTACCAATGGATACCCCGCGCAATCGCGGCAAATGCGCCGGCATGCTCAAGATCCCGTGCGCTCGGCGCGGCGGTGGGCGTGCCGCCGGCCGCCTCCGAGTCCGGGAACATTCGGTAGCCCTCACTCATGATCGCTCGGCCAATCTGTGGTGCGATCATCTCCACGACGCGCGCGAACGTCCCCAGCGGCGTCGCCAGCCGCTCCGGACGGTCGATGATTGCCGCGCAGACTCTCTCGGCCGCCTGCTCCGGCTGCATCAAGTCCATGCGCTCGTACAGTTTGGTCGGCGCCACCATCGGAGTGCGGACAAGCGGCATATTGACGACGGTGAAGCGTATCCCGCGGGCCGCGTACTCGGCCGCGGCACATCGTGAAAACGCCTCTAACGCCGCCTTCGACGCATTGTAGGCCGCAAAGCGCGGGGCATTGGTCAATACGCCGATCGAGGAGATATTGATGACGTGTCCGGCGCCATGCTCGACCATCGCGGGCAGCAGTCCCAGCGTCATGCGCACTGCGGCAAAATAATTGATACACATCAACCGCTCATAATCATGGAGCCGATCATAGGTTTGATCGATTCCTCGTCGGATCGATCGTCCCGCGTTGTTGATCAGAATGTCCACGTGTCCGTGCTCGGTGCGCAGCTGCTCGATGAGCCGGTCGCAAGCTGCCTTTTCGCTGATATCACAGCTATAGGCGGTGACCCGGCCGCCGACCGCCTCGATTTCGGCACACACGCGCGCCAACTTCTCGGCGTCTCGCGCCACGATCAGCAAGCGCGCGCCCGCCTCCGCGAGGCGCACGGCAGTGGCCCGCCCGATCCCGGATGATCCGCCGGTCACGAGCACGGTCTTGTCTTTGACGATCTCGCGCAAGCAGGCGGCCGTGTGCAATCCCGGATCGAGGTTACGCTCCCAATAGTCCCACAGGCGCCAGGCGTACGAGTCCAAAGGCGGCACGCGGATCCCCGCCGGTACGAGCAGCGCCTGTGCTTGGGAAGCGTCGAAGGTGGTCGGATGATTGAGCAGCCCGATCAGCGATTCGGGAATGCCGAGATCGTCGAGCAATTGCCCGGCGATTCGCTCGGCGGACGGCAGCAACTCCGGTACCGGCCGAACGAGTTTCGACAGGGAACCCAGCACGCCGGCATCGAATCGCAGAGCCATCGTCGGAGCATGGGCCGCCCGAGCAAATATATTCAGCGTATCCCCAACATGATGATCATCGGGGTCGGTGAGGTGAAAGCATTGCCCGTCATAACCTGCCACGTGCGCGAGGTGGTCGAGCGCCGCGGCGACGAAATCCACGGGCACGAAGTTGACATGGCCGCCTTCGATGCCGAGCAACGGCACCCAGTGCGGCAGACAATCGCGAAGTTTCTGAATCGCTTTGAACAGGTAATAAGGACCGTCGATCTTGTCCGCAGCCCCGGAACGCGAGTGACCGACGACCATTCCGGGACGGTAAACGCGCCAAGGAACCCGGCAAGTCGTGCGAACGAGGGCCTCTGACTCATGCTTGGTACGAAAATACGGCAGATCGAGCCCCGTAGCTTCCGCGAACATTCGTTCCGTGAACATGCCGCGGTAGCGCCCCGCGGCCGCAACGGAACTGACGAGATGAAAACAGCCCGCCAGGGTATCGTGCGCGAAATCGAGCGCATTGCGGGTTCCTAGCACATTGGCGCTGATGAGATCGGCGTCCGCGGCGCGCAAGTCGTATAAGGCGCCGAGATGGAAGAAATGCTTGATGCGACCGGACATCGCGCGCCGCTCGGCCGCGGATACGCCGAGCAGCGGCTCATTCAGATCGCCATTCACCGGCACCAGCAGTTTGCCGGCCGGGCCGCAATCCCGAACCAGCCGGTCGAATTTGTCGACCGATGCCGGCCTCAGCAAGATCCAAATGGGCTCGCCGCGCGCACTGAGATCGACGACCAAATGACGTCCGATAAACCCCGTGCCTCCCGTAACGAAGTATGCCATTGGTAAAACCCTACACCGGTTATCTCCCCGTCCATATCGTGGTAAACCGAGGGGTCACAAGAGGCCCGAAATGAGCGAGAGTACACGCATGACAATGGCCGAGAGCATGTCCAGCGTCGATCGGACTTGGCTGTTGATGGAACGGCCGACGAATCCGATGGTCGTCATGGGCCTATTGGTATTGAGGCGGCCATTGCGGCTGGCCGCATTGCGAAAATTGGTCAGCGAGCGTTTTCTCGCGTTCGAGCGTTTTCGCTGTATACCGGTCTTGGATAAGCTCGGCGGACACTGGATACCCGCCGGATCTTTCAACCTCGACGATCACGTCTTGCGGGTTGCGCTGCCTGTGCCCACCGGCAAGCGTGAGTTGGAGGCAATGGCCGGCGAACTCGCGAGTTCATCGCTGCATGCCGAGAGGCCGCTCTGGACCTTTCACCTCGTAGAGCGCTATCAGGGCGGCAGCGCGCTGATCATCCGCATTCACCATTGTTATGCGGACGGCATCGCACTGATGCACGTGCTCGCGACGCTCGCCGACGAAGAGGCGGCCGACTCTTCCATATCCGGCTTTGGCGCGCCGGCAGTTCCAGGCGGTTCGCGCCCGGAACTGCGCCTGAACTCGTTTCGAGAGTGGGCGGATCTCGTCGAGAAAGGCATCCATTACACGCTGCACCCGGCCGAGGCGGCCACGGCATCTCGCCAAGTTCTCGGTATCGCCGGTGAAGTTGCGCGTCTTGGCGTGCAGCTCTCCGACGATCCCGTGACACGGCTGAAGCGGCCGCACTGTGGCATCAAACGCGTCGCCTGGGGTGAGCCGCTCGCACTGCAAGAGGTGCGAACCGTCGGCCACGTTCTCGGCTGCACGGTCAACGACGTCTTGATCGCCACGCTCGCCGGCGCGCTCGGCCGCTATCTCGACGCCCAGGGCGAGCACACCGCGGGTATGACGATCCGGGCGGCCGTACCTGTCAATTTACGGCAGGGCGATGGCTTGCCGGTCGAACTCGGCAATCACTTCGGGCTTGCATTCGTAGAATTACCCGTTGGCATCCGACATCCGCTCGAACGGCTCTACACGGTACACGGCACCATGCAGACGCTGAAGGGCTCGCCGGAGGCCATGGTGACATTTGGGCTTCTGTCCTTGGTCGGCAGCTTGCCGGCGGTAGTCGAGGAGCCGGCCATCGCTTGGTTCAGCGCCAAGGCGAGTCTGGTCGCATCGAATCTTCGTGGGCCCGACAGCCCGCTGCATCTCGCGGGCGTCCCGATTTCGCAGCTGATGTTTTGGGTCCCGCAAACCGGCAGCATCGGCGTCGGCGTCAGTATGTTCACCTACCAAGACGAGGTGCAGGTCGGGGTGATCGCCGACCGGCAACTGATGCCGGAGCCGGCCGAACTCGTGTCGATGATTCAATCGGAATTCGACCGCCTGGTATTTCTCGTATTATTGGGCGGCGGCTCGCTCGTCGATTGAGCATGCCGCAGGCCACGCGCTGGCGCCGCGATCGGTATCTTATTGCAGGTAGCGCCGCGCGCGTTCGACGTCCAGCCGCTCCATCGCATCCTTGGGTTCAAAGGCGGCCGCGCGGGCGTAAAGCTCGTGGGCCTGTTCGCGGGAGGTATTTCCATGCAACAGCAGCAGCCCATTGGCGTATTCGATTTGCGCAATCGGCGAATCCGGAGCGAGTTTGATGGCCTGCCGGAAGTGTTCGATTGCCGCCTCCGCGGTTGCCTGATAGGTGAGACCGGCGAGCAGTGCGCCGATTTTCGCGATGATCTCCGCGTGGTACAAACCGAGTGCAATGTGGGCCTCGGCGTGCCGCGGCTCGAGTTTTAGCGTGGTATCGAGGTGCGCGCGAACTTGTGTCGCGATGCCGTTCGCGAGAGCTTTGAGGATCGAGATTCGCTGACTGTACCGGCCGAGCGCGAGACTCAGCATGTAGTGCGCATTGGCGTAATCCGGCAGCGACGCGACGGCTTTTTCGCCGCGCGCGATGGCCGCATCGAGCAGCCGGATCGGCTCGTCGCCGGTAAGCTCGAGTGAATGGATCCCGGCCGCCTTGTTGGCGGCCGTGGCGCCCAAGGCGCCCAGCTTGCTGCCGATCGCGATCGCGCCGCTGAAATCGCCGCTATGAAACCGCCTCCATGCCTCCTGTACGCCGGCCGCGACCTTTGCGGCGCCGCCTTGAGTCTCGACCCACGCGGCAAACTCCGGCCGCTGCTTGGCGAGGCGCGTGACCCGCGTTGCATCCGGATACGGCTCCCTATCTCCCTTGTGCAATTTTGTCCAGCGATCCTCGAGGCCGTCCTCGGAAAAGGGGTCCACGAGCCGAGTCTTTGAGGGGATCTTTTTCTTGGCTGCACGCATTTGTACGCTCCGATTGCGGGAACTACGAATCGCCGGTTTCTCGTCCCGCGTTTATAGTAACGGAGTCGATTGGAATTCCCACTAAGGGCAATTACTGATAGGCGGCAAGCGCCGCACAACGTGAGAGACATACCATGGCCACTAAGAGAAAATCATCGAAAGCCGCTCGCAAAGGCGCGGGCGACACCCAGACCCAGCTGCTCAACATGCTGCATCAAGTCTGGCTGGCCGGTCTCGGCGCCGTATCCAGGGCTCAACATGGAACGCCGAAGCTGCTGGATGAGTTGATTGCCGAGGGCGCACAGGTGCATGCGCAGACGAAGCAAGCCGCGGAAAAGGCGCTGCAAGGCGCGCTGAGCGGTGTGCAGGCGAGCCTCAATGCGCGTATGGACAAGGTGCGCGGCGACGCGACCGATGCATTCGAGAATCTCGAGAAGATTTTTCGTTCTCGCGTGCACAGCGCCCTCACGCAGTTGGGCGTGCCTAGCGCCGGCGAGGTGGAATCCTTGAGCAAGCGGGTCGATGTGCTCAACGCCAATATCGATAAGCTCGCACGCGCACGCAAGCCGGCGCCTCAGGCGCGCAAGCCTGCGGCTCAAGCGCGCAAGCCGGCGCCGCGGACACGCGCCTCGCAGAAGAACGGGTCCTTGCATTCGCCGGCACCCTAGCGGCCAATGTTAACGATCGAGCCCGCGCTGCGGCGCCGGGCGGGCCGCGGCAAGCTCGCGATCGCGCTCGCGGGCGGGGGTCCGTTGGGATTTTTTTATGAACTCGGTGCGTTGCACGCGCTGAGTGAGGCAATCGGCGGCCGTGATTTGACCAAATTCGACGTCTATGTCGGCGTCAGTTCCGGGTCGCTGATCGCTGCGGCGCTCGCCAGCGGCTTCGACACCGCCGCCATGTGCTCGATGTTCTTGTACGACGAGTCGATGCTGTTCCCGTTCTCGCCCGCGATCCTGTTGCGTCCGGCATTCGGCGAGTATGCACGCCGCTTGGCGCGGCTCCCGACCGTGGTTGCCGAGATCGTTCGGCGATTCGCAAGCTACGCGGGCGGCGGGGAGTGGCCGGCGGGCGTTAGCCCTCTGGGACGGCTGCTGCCGACGGCCTTTTTCGATAATGAGCCCCTGCAGGAATACCTGCAGCTGCTGTTCAATGCGCAAGGCCATACGAACGATTTCCGACAATTGCGAGCGCGGCTATACGTCGTGGCGACGAATCTGAACACCGGCGCTTCGGTGCCCTTCGGCGGGCCCGGCCATGATCACGTGCCGATCTCGCGCGCATTGCTCGCGAGCAGTGCGTTGCCCGGGCTGTATCCGGCGGTCGAAATTGACGGCCAGCAATTCGTCGACGGCGCTTTGATTCGTACGATGCATGCGTCGCTCGCTCTCGAGGATAAATGCGATTTCGTGATCTGCATCAATCCCCTCGTACCCTTCGACGCCTCCCACCCGCGCGCACAACGGCCGATCAACCTGGTTGACGAAGGATTGCCGGCGATCCTGGGGCAAACGTTCAGAGCATTGATCTATTCGCGCATGAAGATCGGAATGTCGACCTATGGAGCGCGCTTCCCGACGGCCGACACCCTGCTGCTCGAGCCAGACCGCCACGATGAACGCTTGTTCTTCGCCAATGTCTTTCGTTATGCGGAGCGCATCCGCTTGGCCGACCACGCCTACCAGCGCACACGCCGCGACCTGCTGGCGCAGGCCGATCAATTGGCGCCCCTGCTCGAGCGCCGCGGCCTCCAACTGAATATTGGCGTGCTGCGCGACCGCAACCGCTCGCTGCCGCGGGCGGCACCAAAGGCATCACCGCGGGTGCGCCAGACCGCGCGGCGTTTGGATCTGGCGCTGGAGCGCATCGAACGCGTGCTCCGAATTCCCGGAGTCCCGGGATAGTTTCCGCATGGCTGCGCGATTTTGGCGAAGCGTACTCGGCCTCGCACTGGTGCTGGCAGGCCTAACCGGCGTTTTTTTAGCACGGGGATTGTCCCTGCCGTCGTCGACTGCCGTCGTGATTGCGCTCGGTATGCCGCCGGCATTGTTCATTGCGGTCGTTTTCTCATCCTTCGTGATCGCCCAGTCCGCGCGATATGAGCACCAGCAGCGATGCGAGCCGCGCAATGTCCTGCGCGCGCTGCTCAGCGAAATCGCCGAGTTCCCGCTCGCGGTACTGGCGATGAGTCTCAATGCCCGCCCGCAATCGCAATCGAGCTCGCCGGCGCGGGCGCCGGGCGTGGCGCCAGATGCGGTTCGTCCCGTACTGCTATTGCACGGAATATTGTGCAATGCGCAGGTTTGGCGGGGCGTGCAGACGCGCTTGCGCAGCGCAGGCTTCGGCCCGATCGAAGCGCTCGACGTCGAGCCGCTGCTCGCAGACATCGAGCTGCAGGCCCGTCAGGTAGCACCGCGCTTGCTGGCGCTGCAACGCCAATGCAATGGCGAGCGCGTGATCATCATCGCCCACAGCATGGGCGGCTTGATCGCCAGGGCACTGCTCCGCGATCTCGGCGCGAGCGCGATCCGGCGCGTCGTCACCATCGCATCACCGCATCATGGAACAACGATGGTGCGCGGTCTGCCTTGGCCGGACACGAGGCAGATGTCCCGCGTCTCGCCGTGGCTGGGAGCACTGAATCTGGCGCAGGAAGGCCGGTTCACGGTGCCGTTCGCGAGCATCTTCACCGGCGAGGACAATCTGGTGGCACCTGCCGACAGCGCGCGGCTCGAAGGAGCGGAATTACACGAACTGCATGGCGTGGGGCATCTTGGAATCTTGCGCTCGCATCGCGCGCTCGACTGCGTCATGACGACGCTGAATCAGGCAGATCCATCATGAAGGGCGCCGATGATTTGGATGCGTTGCTCGCCCGCAAGCGGCGGCTCGAATCGCCTTCTTGCCAGGACGCCGATTTACCCTCATGCCTGCGCGAGCTGCGTACATGGCAGAGCGCCCGCCTCGCGAAGACCTACGAGGATTTTCATGACGATCCGCGCTACTCGTCCGCGCTCGAGTTTTTCGTCAGCGATTTGTATGGGCCGCGGGAGTTCGCCGATCGCAATCGTAACCTGGCTCGCGCGATTCGCTACCTCAAGCGGGCGCTGCCCGCGGCCCTCATGAAGGTGCTCGCGCAAGCGCTCGAACTCGACGTGCTCACGCGCGAACTCGATAATGCGATGGTGCATGCCCTAACGGCATCGCCGGTGAACGCCGCCACCTACGCAGCCGCCTATCGGAGCGTGGGCCAACGTGCGTCGCGCGCTCGGCAAATCGAATTAATTGTCAGCATCGGCAAAGACCTCAGCGGAATCGTGAGTCGAGCGTGGATCGGACGGCTGTTGCATGCAGCGCATGTGCCCGCCCATGCGGCGGGTTTCGGGGTTCTGCAGGACTTTCTAGAGCGCGGGCACGCCGCTTTCCGGCAGATGCGAGACCCGGAACGCCTGCTGCATGCCATTCAAGAGCGAGAAACGGATTTCATGACGAGGATGCTCCGCCGCGGCGCCGCATGAATGATCGGCTGCGCCTCACGGCGCCGTTGTGGGCAGAGCGGCGCTCGATGCCCCTTCGGAGGCTGCCGCAGGACTTCTCGATGCCGCGTGCGACTCGCCGCGAGCCAGCACCAGCACGACGCACAACCCCGGGTCCCGGTTGGACAATTCCAGCGTTCCGCCATGCAATTTTGCTACGGCTTGCACCAGACTCAAACCGAGGCCGACGCCTGGTGTGCCACGGCTCGCGTCGCCGCGATAAAAACGTTCGACGACTTTCGCCTTTTCGGAATCGTTGATGCCCGGCCCATTGTCCGTTACGGCAATTTCCGCCTCCGTGTCCGCGCGGCGCCGCACGGCGACATCGATGACGCCATTTTCGGGCGCGTATTTGAGCGCGTTGTCGATGAGATTACTGAGCGCCTGCGCCAGTAGAATCGGGTCGCCCGAGACGAATAATGGGCCGTCCGCGTGAAAGCTCAGTGTGATGTTCCTGAGCTCCGCCGCCGGCGCATAGAACTCCACGGCGGTCGCCGCCACGTCGGCGAGATCGAGCGACACGAATCCCGAACGCCGCATACCGGCATCGATTTCCGCCAATCGCAGCAGTGCATCGAAGATATGGATGACGCGGTCGACGTCCGCGACGGCGCCGTCGATCTCCGCGAACGTTGTCTCCGGCGACGGCCTGATCAATGTGAGTCCTTCCAAGCGCGAGCGCAGCTCGGCGAGCGGCGTGCGCAAATCGTGGGCGATGGAATTCGACACATTGCGCACGCCGTGCACCAAGAGTTCGATCTGATCGAGCATGCCGTTGATCGTGCGCGCCAATGTATTGAGCTCATCGTCGCTCAAGTGCGTCGGCAGCCGATGCTTCAGATCGCCGTGAATGATGGCCGAGACGGTCTGGCCGATATGAAAAATGCGGGACATGAGCGCCCGGCGCGTGATGAGGCCGACCAGCAGGCCGGCGATCGAGAGTACCGCGATCGCGGCGGTCAAGCCGTACCAAAAGCGCCGCTCCAGCGGGGCAAACAGCTTGTTGTCTCGCCCCACGAGTAAGAAGTATTGGCCCAGCTGTGCGACGTGTACGAGCGTATCCTGGGTGGCGCGCTCACCGATGTCGATGTTGATCCGGTAGTTGCCCTGGGTCGTCGGCAGATTGCCCGGCCAGTGCGAGAGGTTGCCGGCCAACGGCTGCAGTGCCGAATCGGTCAGTAGAAGAATGCGGTCGCCGGCAATCTGCATTTGCACACGCGTAGCGATGAAATTCTTCAGAGCATCGCCGCCGTCCCGGCGGTAGACGTCGGTGAGCCGCTGCGAATCGGCTTGGAGAATTTCGCTGCGGCCATCTTGTATCGTGACCTGCCACGCATACCAGAGCGGCGCGGCAAACAGCACCAGGGCCGTGATCCCCAGTGCAACGTAGGCCAGCGCCAAGGAAACTGCCGAAGAGCGCATCATTCTAGTCACCCGCGGTCACCATATAGCCCGCATTGCGCACCGTGCGCAGCAGCGGCCGCTCGAATTCTGCGTCGATCTTTTGCCGCAATTTGCTGATGTGGACGTCGACGACGTTGGTTTGTGGGTCGAAGTGATAATCCCAAACGTTTTCGAGCAGCATCGTGCGGGTGACGACTTGCTCGGCGTGGCGCATCAGATATTCGAGCAACTTGAATTCCCGCGGCTGCAGTGTAATCTGCCGCTCACCGCGGATTACCCTGCGCGTCATCGGATCCATGTGCAAGTTACCGACCGAGAGGGGGACCTCGCGGTTCACGCCCTGCGAACGGCGATTCAGCGCGTCCAGGCGGGCGAGCAATTCGCCGAATGCAAAGGGCTTGGTCAGATAATCATCGCCGCCGCTGCGCAAGCCGCGAATGCGGTCATCGACCTCCGACAGCGCACTCAAGATTAGAATCGGTGTGCGGTTCCCGGTTTTTCGCAGCACCTCGATGATCGCGAGACCGTCGATGCCGCCGGGCAGCATTCGATCCATGATGATGACATCATAGGGCTCGCTCGCCGCGAGGAACATGCCGTCCCGTCCATTGGCCGCGTGATCGGCCGTGTGTCCGACTTCCAGCAGCCCCTTGATGACGAACTGGCTGACACGCTCGTTGTCTTCGACCAGCAGGATCTTCACGTCGTCTCTCCCACCGGCGTGCCCTCATCGGGCCTCGAGGGCGCGCTACCGCGGCGGCGCGTCAGCCACACGCTGAAGCGCTCGAGGTATAGGTATACCACCGGTGTCGTGAACAAGGTCAGCGCCTGACTCATGATGAGTCCGCCGACCATGGTGTAGCCCAACGGCTGGCGCAACTCGGAGCCGGTTCCGCGCCCCAGTGCAAGGGGCAGGGCGCCGAGCAGCGCGGCCATCGTGGTCATCATGATCGGCCGAAATCGCAGCAGACAGGCCTGGCGGATCGCGTCATGCGCCGATAGATGCTGTTCGCGCTCGGCTTGGAGCGCGAAGTCGACCATCATGATGCCGTTCTTCTTGACGATACCGATCAGTAGAATGATGCCGATGAGCGCCATGACGGACAAGTCGAAATGAAATAGCAGCAGCACCAACAGCGCGCCGACGCCCGCCGACGGCAGCGTGGAGAGTATCGTCAGCGGATGAATGTAGCTTTCATAGAGCATGCCGAGAATGATATAGACGGCCACGAGTGCGGCAAGAATCAGATAGGGCTGGGTTTTCAATGACGTTTGAAACGCCTGTGCCGTACCTTGAAAAGTTCCGGTGATCGTGGCCGGCAAGTGCATGCCGAGCGAGACCCGATTGATCGCATTCACCGCATCGCCGAGCGCCGCTCCCGGCGCCAAATTGAACGACAGCGTGACCGCCGGAAACTGGCCCTGATGACTGATCGACAGATAGGTCACGTGCTGCGTATCGTACCGCGTCATTGCCGACAGCGGCACCATCTGGCCGTTGAGCGGCGATTTCAGATACAGATCCCGCAGCGATGCCGGATCGGACTGCAGCGACGGCGTGATCTCGAGCACGACGTGGTAGCTGTTGGCCTGCGTGAAGAACTGCGCGGCCTGACGCTGGCCGAAGGCGTCATAGAGCGCCTGGTCGACGGCCGCCGGTTGTATGCCGAAGCGCGCCGCCTGGTCGCGATCGATGGTCAGCGACACCATGCCGCTCGTCGTCTGCTGGTCCGAAGCCACGTCGCGCAACATCGGCAGTTTTTGCAGCTCTGCGAGCAGTTTCGGCGACCAGGCATTGAGTTCATTGATGTCCGAATCCTGCAGCGTATATTGATACTGGGTACGCGAGGTTCGGCCGCCGATGTTCAGATCCTGCGCCGCCTGCAAGAAAAGCGTCGCGCCCGGAACTTTCGCGAGCTGCGGTCGCAGGCGGTTGATGATCTGATCCGCGGAGGCGCTGCGTTCACCGCGCGGCTTCAGTCCGATGATCACGAACCCATTGTTGACCGGCCGGGTCCCGCCGAGACCGGTTCCATAGCTCGCGACGTCGGGATCGCGCGCCACGACATCGAGCAGGGCGTGCTGACGGCGCACCATCTCGTCGAACGAAATGTCCTGCGGCGCATCCGACAGGCCGGAGATGATTCCGGTGTCCTGCTGCGGGAAAAAGCCCTTCGGGATAACGATGTACAGCCACACACTCGCGGCAACGGTCAGCAGAAATACGGTTATTGTGGCGCGCTGATGGTTCAGCACGTAATCGAGACCGCGCGTGTATGCGGCGAGCAGCCGGTCGAATGCGCGCTCGATGACCAAATAGGCCTTGCCGTGCTGCACGTGTTTCTCGTCGCGCAGGAACAGCGCGCACATCGTCGGCGAGAGCGTCAGCGCGACGAAGGCCGAAACCGCGATGGTCGTCGTCATCGTGATTGCGAATTCGCGAAAGAGGCGCCCGACGATGCCGCCCATCAACAACAGCGGAATGAACACCGCGACCAGCGAGATGCTGATCGACATGATCGTGAAAGCAATCTCGCCCGAGCCTTTGAGCGTCGCCTGCAGCGGCGACAAGCCCGCCTCGATATGCCGGTACACGTTCTCCAGCATCACGATCGCATCGTCCACGACGAAGCCGACGGCGATCGTCAGCGCCATTAGCGATAGGTTGTCGAGGCTGTAATTGAGCACGTACATCATCGCGGCGGTCCCGAGCAGCGCGAGCGGCACGGTCACGCCGGGGATGATGGTCGCCCAGGCATTGCGCAGAAACAGGAAAATCACCATCACGACGAGAGCGATCGTGAGCGCCAGAGTGAATTCGACGTCCTCCACGGAAGCTTTGATCGTGGTCGTGCGATTCGCGACGGTGTCCACCTTGATCGACGGCGGCACGGAGGCAAGCGCGTGCGGCAACAGCGCCTCGACACGCTGCTCGGCCTCGATGACATTGGCGCCCGGCTGTTTGTAGATCAGCAGCAGGATCCCCCTGCGGCCGTTCTGCCATGCCGTCAATAGCGTGTTCTCGGGGCCATCGACAGCGACGCCTATATCGCGGATACGAATCGGCGCGCCATTCTTGTAGGCGACCACGACGTCGTTCCATGGCGCGGCCTTGAGCAGTTGATCGTTGTCGTAGATCGTCAGGCTGCGCTTCGGACCGTTGATCGAACCCTTTGGCGCATCGACGGTGGCGGCACTGATGACGTTGGCGACGTCCTCCATTTGCAGCCCTAAGGCTGCGAGCTTGATCGGGTCGATCTGGACGCGCACCGCGGGCTTCTGTTGGCCGCCGATCGAGACTTGGGCGACGCCGGGGATCTGCGATATCTGCTGCGCGAGGATGTTCTCGGCATAGTCGTCGACTGTCGTGACCGGCAATACGTCGGAGTGCACCGCGAGGATCAGTATCGGAGAGTCGGCGGGGTTGACCTTCCGGTATGTGGGCGGCGTCGGTAGATTCTTCGGCAACTGGCCGCCGGCGGCATCGATTCCCGATTGTACGTCTTGTGCCGCCGCATCGATGCTGCGGTTCAAGTCGAATTGCAGCGTGACCAGCGTGGCGCCAAGCAGGTTGATCGAGGTCATCTGCGTCAACCCGGAGATCTGGGCAAACTGGTACTCCAGCGGCTGCGCCACCGATGAGGCCATGGTCTCCGGGCTCGCGCCCGGCAATTGTGCGGTGACCTGAATCGTCGGAAAGTCGACCTGCGGCAGCGGTGCCACAGGCAACAAGGGGTAGACCACGAGTCCAATCAAGAAAATGCCGCCCATCAGCAGCGAGGTCGCGATCGGCCGGCGGACGAACGGTTCGGAAATGTTCATGGCGCCTTGCCGCTCGGCTGGATCGCGTCTCTCGCCTCGATGGCGCTCGGGGTCGCGCCGCCGTTCGTCGCCACTGCGGCGGCGCTGCGCACGTGAACTCCCGATTGCAGTCGATATTGGTTGCTCGTGACCACGCGCTCATCGAGCGCCAAGCCGCGCGTGACGATCGTCGTCCCGCCGCCCGCTTCGCCGATGTGCAGCGGGCGAACTTCGACGGTCGAATCGTTCTTGACGACATAGGTGAACGGACCGTCGGGACCCAACTGCACGGCCGCGTCTGGTATCGTCAGGGCGTCGCGATCGGTTCGCACCAGCACGCGCGCATTGACGTATTGTCCGGGCCAGAGAGTGTTGTGCGCATTGTCGAAGGTCGCCTTGAGCTTGACGGTGCCGGTTGCTTGATCGATTTGGTTGTCGATCAGCGTCAAAGTGCCCTCATCGAGTTCCGCACCGCCGTCACGCGATACCGTCGTGACCTTGACGGGGCCCGCGGCGAGCGCTTTGGCGACGGCGCCCAGTTCCTCCTCGGGCAGCGTAAAAATCACCGAGATGGGCTGAACTTGCGTCACCACGACGATGCCCGCGGTGTCCGCCGCGTGCACGATGTTTCCCGGATCGACCAATCGAATCCCGGTGCGGCCGTTGATCGGCGAGGTAATTCGTGTGTAGTCGAGCTGCGTGCGCGCATTGTCGATCAATGCCTGATCGACCTGGAGCTGGGCCGTCAGCTGATCGACCGTCGCGCGTTGCGTGTCGACGGTTTGCTTACTCGCTAAATCCTGAGGCTGCAATATCGTATAGCGCTCGAGGTCGCGCAAGGCATTGGCGAGCTGCGCCGCGTCCTTCGCCTTGGTCGCGACCGCCTGATCGAAAGCCGCTTGGTTCGGTCGCGGATCGATCTGCGCCAATAGATCCCCCTTGTGGACATCCTGCCCTTCGTTGAACGCCACCCGCTGCAGTTGTCCGTCGACGCGTGCAGTCACCGTCACCGTGTAGAACGCCTGCACCGTGCCGAGCCCCTGCAGGTAGATGGGGACATCCGCGTGCGCGACGGCGGCCGTATCGACCGCGATCGGCTGCGGCGCGCTCTGCGCCGCGGCCCCCGCCGGCTTGTTCAGCAGGCCGCGCCAGGCGATTAGCAGCAGCACCAACAGAGCGATACCGCCCAGCGCTGCTCGTTTGCCGATCCAAGAGAACTGTTTCATCGTTGCCTTACCCCTGATGCCAGCCGCCGCCGAGCGCGGTGAACAAATCCACGAGCGCCTGCAGATGCGAATACTCCACCTGCACGAGCGTGTCCTGCGCACTGAACAACGCATTCTCCGTGTTGAGCACAGTCAGTATGTTGACGGTGCCCGCCGACATCTGCGCCTGCGCGAATTCATAGGCCCGCTGCGCCCTGGCGACGGCTTCCCGTTGCCGCTGCTGTTGGTCGTCGGTTTCACGCACGGCGACGAGCGCACTCTCGACATTGCTGAATGCCGTCAGCACGGTTTTGTGGTAGGTCGTCAGCAATTCCGCGTAGCGCGCCTCGCCGTAGGCGAGTTGGCCGCGCAGCGCCCCGCCATGAAAGATGGGCTGCGTCAGCCCTGCGGAGACCGCGTAGATGCGGTTGGGCGGACTCACGAGTGACGACAGCATACTGCTCGCGTAACCGCCGCTTGCGGTCAATTCGATGCTCGGAAACAACGCGGCACGTGCCACGGTGATGTCGGCATTCGCGGCCACGAGTTGCTGCTCGGCTTCCGCCACGTCCGGCCGACGCGACAACAGTTGCGACGGCAATCCGGCGATTACCGCGGGTCTCGATAGCTCCGCCAAACTGCCGCTGTCGACGTCGAGCGACTCAGGCGTCTTGCCGATCAGTACGGCGAGTGCGTACACGGCTTGGCGGAATTGCTGTACCAGCGGAGGAATGGCCGCATACAACAAGGCCACCACGGTTTCCTGTTGCGCTACATCCAATCCCGTCGCCGTGCCCGCGGATTGTTCGAACTTGAAGCCGCGCAGAACTTTTTGTCCATTCTCTAGATTGTGCTCGGCGACTTGAATGCGATCGCGTAGCTCCAGCGCTTGAAAATACGTGGACGCAACGCTGCTGACCACGGTCAGCGCGACGGTCTGCTGGTCGTAGCGGCTGGCAACGGCTGCGGCGCGCGCCGAATCGCGCAGCGCGCGGTTCTTGCCCCAAAAATCGAGCTCATAGGTCGCGCTGAGCTCGGGGTTGAAGGCATTGGACAGGGTAATGCCCGTCCCGGTCGTGTTCGCCCGCTCGCGCGTGGCCGTGCCGCTGAAATCGACCGACGGCAACAGCGGCGCACCCGCGATGCGCAATTGTGCATCCGCCTCTTGGACGCGCGCGATTGCGCCGGCGAGATCGTCGTTGCTGTGCTCCGCTTCGCCGATCAGCTCGTCGAGCCGCGCGGATCCGAAGCCGTGCCACCAGTCGGCCGCGGGCCATACGGCGGCGGAAGCCGCATCCGTGCCGTTGCTCGAAGTGGCTGCGGGTGCCGCCTCATGCCAATCATGCGGCAGCGCAATGTCCGGCCGCTGGTAGGCCGTGCCCACGCCGCAGCCGGCGAGCGCCGCGCAGGTCAATCCACAGAGCACGCGAGCGCACGGCTGCCATTTCATGACCGCCACCCTGAGCCCATGGCGGTTAACCACCGGTGGTCGATTTGTTAAAACACGTTAATGTGGTGAACGCGTCGCAACTCGCGACAGCGCGCCTCGGCCCGCCAGGCTCAGGCGACGATTCGTCGAATCAGTCCACGCTGTCGACGGTCGGTAAGCCGCCGCGACGGTAAACGACGCCACCTTTCATGACGAAGCTGACCTTGCTGAACTGCGCCGCGTCCTGTAGCGGATTACTCGCTGTCGCGACCAAGTCGGCGTAATGCCCTGGTTGCACCGATCCGATGCGGTCCGCGGCACCCAGCAAATCTGCCGCATTTCGCGTCGCCGCAAACAGCGCTTCAATCGGAGCGAGGCCATTATCGATCAGCAGCGCAAACTCCTGCGTGTGATCACCTTGTCCCAGGTCCGTGCCGTACGCAATTTTGACGCCGGATTTGACCGCCAAAGGCAGATTTCGCTTCGGCAATAAATCGTTGGCGAGTTCCTTCGGCGCGCTGCCCGGCGTCAACAATTCGGGGTGATCACGCGCTGCCGTATAAAATACTTCGTAAACGGTCAGTGTCGGGACCAAGTAGGTGCCGTGCGCCTTCATCAGCGCAAACGTCTGCGCGGTCGCGAATGAGCCATGTTCGACCGAATCGACGCCGGCACGCACGGCATTCTCGATCGCCGCCGCCGGGTAAATATGTGCGGCCACCTTCATGCCGAGCGAATGCGCGGTTTCCACGGCGACGCGCATTTCCTCATCGGTCATGAGCTGCTGACGCGGATCGTCGCCCGTCGAGGCGATCCCACCCGAGGGCATCAATTTGATCAGATCAGCGCCTCGCTGCTTGTGCTCACGGACTCTAAAGCGTGCCTGCTCGGGGGAATCGACGATACCGTGGTCCCAACCGGGGTGCGACAGGCCTGCATCCAGGCCGCTCTTGGGATCGCCGTGTCCTGCGGTGGGTCCCAATGGCTCCAATGAGACCCAAAGCCGAGGGCCCGCGGACTTGCCGTCATCGATCGCGTTGCGCAGCGCGACCGTCTCATCGCCGCCCCCCACGTCGCGCGCGCTGGTAAAACCCTGTTGCAACATTTGGCGCGCAAATACGGCCGCATCGAATGCGCGGCCAATATCGTCATGGGTCAGCCTATATTCCGTCGCGTTGCCGCGACCCGGCAGCATCGCTGAGACGTGCACATGGCAGTCGATGAATCCCGGCATTACGGTGGCCCCGGACAGATCGATGATTTCCGCGCCCGCGGGTGACACGAAGCCGGACACCACGGTCGTAATCTTGTCGTCATGCACGAGGATCGAGACCTGCTCGTGCGGTGTCGCACTGCTGCCATCCAACAATGTTCCGGCGTGGATGACCCAATCCTTGGCCATGCAGGGTGCCGTGCCAAAAATCGCGACCACGAAAAGCGTTGGCACCCAATAGCGGAATCGATTCACGTTGACCTCGTTGTGTCGAAAGAGATAGTCCCGCGAAGTGTAGCGCGACGTCATTTTCGTGTAACAGGCATCTCGCTCAGCGCTTCGTCCATATTCGTGCGATTATCCGTTAATCTGTCGATCGGCGGACACGATACATGGCGTTTTCGTGAATATGAATTTTAGGCGTCTTCCAACGCGAATTTGGCTGATGAGCAGCTGGGTGCCGGCATGCTTTTTTGCACTGGTCGCCGCTTCCTCCGATGTCGAGCTTGCTCCGTCCGAAACGGCGCAAACGGTTTGGGCGGCCCAAGGGATGAACTTGCGGGACGGGCCCTCCGCCAGCGCGCATATCGTAAAGAAACTGGTTTACGGCACGCCAGTCAGCGTGCTACCGCAGAGCGACAAACCCGTTGCCTACGAGATGGAATTTTTCTCGAAAATTGCAAGACCGGCCAGCGGCGGCAAACCGCGCGCGCAGGTTTTGCTGGACGGGGAATGGATAAAAATAAGGGCCGGCGATCGGGAAGGCTATGTATTCGACAAGCTGCTGCTTCCCTTTCCGCCGATCAAGGTCGACGAGGACACCGAACACTATCTTGCTCGTATATTTAAACTGACCGCTAGACCAGCGGTGAATCATGGCGGGGCGATCGATACAGAATATGTGTCACACGGGCCGCGAATAATTCAATTGGTGAGACATGAATCGTCCGAGGCATCGGCAATCGGCGGCGAGGTTTTCATACCGGACATGTCCTTCGATGAAGCGTTCGTTTTCTTTAATGCCATCCTTCCACCGACGCTCGACGCGGACTTCTCGTATCTCAAGGGGGCATTGTTCGAATATCAATATCAGGCTCCAGGCGGCGCGCGCTTAACCAAGGAAAAAGGTGGGGTGCGTTTCTATTGGCAGGACGAGGAATAGCGCGCGAGCAAGGCGCGCGGCCGGGTGGCCGGCTTCTTACAATTATTGCCCTCGTCCTACTCGAACAGCGATTTCATTCTCGGATCGCGCCCGAGGCCTTCATACAGGTCGAACCCCCTGTCCAGCCACGCGCGGATAACGTCATCGTTTGCCGCCAGCGCCGGCAAGGTACTGACACTCGCCACCCAGTGAAACGCGCCGAGCGCGATATAGTCGGCGTAGTTCGGAGTGCTCCCGCCCAGATAAGGCGATCGCGAAAGTTGTACGCGTAGCGGCGAGAGCGCCTCGCGTAACGCCGGCAAGCGCGACACGCGATCCGCGGTCAAGGCTTCCAGCGTCTTGCCGTGCAGCATCGCCTCGCGGCTCTGCCGAAAATAGGCGCGGTCTTCGGCGCGCGCGGCATGGTGCACGTCCAATATGTAGATGCGAAACAGCTTGCGGAGGATTTCGGCGTAAAACCAGGCATCGATGAGCCGCACCATCGCATTTTCGGACGGACCGGAGAATAGTGCCGGCTGGGTCGGAAACGCACGATCCAGGTACTCGGCGATATCCCAACTTTCGCCAAGCATCGTCTGTCCATGCTCGATCACGGGAACGGTCTTGAAGCGCCCGCCGAATACCGTGGGAATTTCGGTAAATCCGATCGGCACCGATTCGTATGACAGGCCTTTGTGTGCCAGTGCGTATCGAATGCGCCAGACATACGGGCTCGAGGAACGGCCATTGTCGAGCACGAGCTCGTATAGGCGGATTTTGGCACTGCTTGCGATGTTCAAAGAATCCAGTCCCGTGCCGATGCCGCCGGCGGTGAAGACCGCATGCGAGACGGGCTGTGCCAGCTCCAACTGCACGCCACCTGCCGTTCCCGTCCGGGTTGGAGGCATACGGGCGGCCGATACGCCGCCCGTGCCTCAACTGCGGATTCTACGAAAACCTAATGCCGGCCGAATGCGGATAGGAACTCCGCGAAATTCGCGACGTCCAGGGTGCCAAGCCCCGCCGCGGGATTGTAGCCATCCCTGCCGCGGTAGAACCAGTTGTCGCCATAGGCGATCGGGTGCAAGGGTGCGCCAGGATAGCGATAGAACTGGTCGCTCTGCGCGAGGTAGAGCGGGTAGTTCAGCAATCCGATCCTTTGGCCATACAGATATTCGCCCAGCAGAGCCGAGACACCGTTCAGTTGCGGCGCGACGAAGCTCGTGCCGCCATAGAACGTTAGCTCGCTAAATACTCCGGACGGTTCCGAGGTGTAGTAAATGGCATAGCCGGTATCCGGATCGGCATTGAACGAGACGTCCGGGACATTGCGGCCCGGATGAAACGCCGGTAGGGAGTAGACCAGCGGGAAATCGCCGGTGAAACCCTCGCCGGCTTGGAAGAGCTGGCCGGGTTGGCTGCGCTGAACGCCGGGAACGAAGATCTGATAGAGCGGTACGTCGAAGGCAATGCTGACCCCTCCGCCGCTTCCTGCCGGGAAGATTCCGCAGGTGATGGGCGTGTACCCGAGAGTTTGGCAGAGGCCATCGAGGTAGTCCCAGCCCCAGACTCTCTCGTGCGCGATGTCGACGACGTAATACGGCGGGGTGCATGCCGCATTGAGGCAATAATCTTGGATGCCGGGCAGCGTCGTGCCACCCGCAGCGGTAATGGCCGTGTCACTGCCAGGATAGCTGACGCTCAGCGTCAAGCTGCAGCTGAATGGCTGGGTGGATGAGTACGGGCCGTCGCAACCCAGATCATGATTCGCCTCGTATGCGCCCCCATCCCCCGACGCCGTGAAAACCGTCTGTCCCTGGATCGCCGCGCGAACGAGCAGTTCGTGGATCGCTTGTGTCGTGCTCACGGTCTGCCCGGTGATCGGATCGGTCACCGGGGAGATCTCGAGGTTATCGAACCACTCCCACTCACCCCAGCTGATCGAGAGCGATTCTGCCGAATTGGCATCAATAGCCGTCGCAAACACGTCGACGAAGGCCTGGTTGGTATTGGGAGCCAGGTAGACGAGAATATTGGCCGCCGGAGCGATTCCCCCGGACTGTTCGACATCGAGAGTGGTCTCGATCGAGCCGGACGCGTCGCTGGGCGCGCCGGGTCCGCCATCGACGGTGACGATCTGGATTCGGTTCGGATCGACCGAAAGCCCGACCGCACTCCAATAGGCAAACGCATCGCTCGGCGTAAGATTCGCAAACGACATGACGCCAATCGTTCGACCTGCCCCCGATACGCCTTGGCTATACAGCGGTTGCACGTCGTAATCATTGGCAAAGTCGGTCACGGTCAAATATCCAAATGGATTGCCCGCCGCCGTCGCCGGGCCCGCGGGCAATCGCTGCAAGCCCAGCTTTTTGGGCGCGGTCTCATGGAACGGACGAAGACTGGGGCGGCTATCCAAACCGACTACGGCGGAGACCACGGCCGAAATTTCGGCGGGAACCGTGGCGCGACTAAGGGGCGCATGAAAGGTGTAACCGGGGACGTTGCCGTGCGCGGGAACTTCAAAGCTATGCAGGCTCACGGCGAACGCGCGTTCCATGTCGGCCGGCAAGCCGGTCACTTTGAGCGTCGTCGCGGTGGTCCGTTCGACCGTCAGCCCATATTTGTTCAAGGTCGCAATGACTTTCGCGACGTCGGCGCTCGCGGGCGCAAAACGCGCGACGAACTGGTCCGCGGTCAGAAACTGATGAAACTGCGGATTGCCCGGCGTGCTCAGCGACTTCAGCAGGTTCTCTGCCTCGTTCAAATTGGATAACCTAAGAGCAACCGTGATCGAAAGCGGCGTTGCGCCCGATTGCACCTCGAGCGCGCCGACGTCGATCGCCTTAGGCGTCGCCGCGTCCGGATAAGGCAATGCAGCGCGCGCGGCGCCGATCGCTGCGGCGCTCATCGCAAGTGCGCCCAAAGTCACGAATAAAACACCGAGCTTGCGCGTTAGATGATTCATCGTATACCCCTGCTTATAATTAATTATTGACTGAAGTTGGTTTCGAGCGCCGTTCAACTGCGCGGCGCTCCAGATGGCGCACAGAGTTAACAGTTTCCCGAAATACTGTCAATTCTCGTTACGGCGAACCCAAGGCCTGATCCAGGCCAATCTCAGGAAAGCCCGATTGACATAAGCTGCGCTCGTTAACATAAGCCGCTACGCGCACCGATCGCTTCATAAGATCACTGCGCTCCAAAGGCCTGAGCGAGCAGGCCCGCAAGCCGCCGAAATTGATCGATGCTGTTATAGAGCTGAGCCGAAATGCGCAGCACCGGCACCGGGTATGGGTGCAGCCACGTCTCGACGCCTTGTTCGCGGAACCAGTCGTGCAAACCCGCGCAGTCGAGCCGGGACGCGATAGAGCCGTTAGGTGCCGGCGGCAACGGGATCGAGGCCATGGAGCCGATCATTGTCTCCGGGCACGGAGCATCGGTGCCGATGGTATCCAGAACCAAGGATCGCGCCCGCAATGCGAGCGAACGATTGGTCGCCATGACCTCCGGCCACCCGCCGGGCAGCAGACTGCCGATGCAACGCAGCGACTCGGGAATGCATAGCCACGGGGTCGGATCGCAAGTGCCGGTCCAGTCGAATTCCTCGTGGAAGCCCTTCCTATAGCCATGGCTGATCACATTCGGATGCAGCACCGCTTGCCGATCGGCGCGCACGTGCAGGAATCCGGAGCCTTTGGGTGCACAGAGCCACTTGTGGGTATTGCCGGTGTAGTAAGCCGCGCCGAGCTTCGACAAGTCGATCGGCACCATGCCCGGGGCATGCGCGCCGTCGACCAGGGTATCGATGCCGCGCGCCTGCAGTTCGCCGACCAAGCGCGCCACAGGTAGGACCAAGGCCGTCGGGCTTGTGATGTGATCCATGAGCGCCAACCGGGTTGCCGGCGATACACGATTGAGCACGGCCGCGATCAACTCGTCTTCATCGCGCACGGGAAACGGCAGATGGGCCACAACGACGCGCGCCCCAGTTCGCGCAGCCACGAATTCGGCCGTCTTGCGGCATGCGGCGTAAGTATGGTCGGTGATCAGCAGCTCATCCTTGGGATCCAAGAGCAGCGAGCGCAGCACGGCGTTCACGCCGGCCGTTGCGTTCGGCACGAATACCAGATCGGCCGGGTCGGCGCCGAGAAACGGCGACAGCGCGTCCCTGGCCGCATTGAGACGCGCCGGCAGCGTTGCCGAAAGGAAGTCCACCGGCTCACGCTCCATCTCCTGTCGCAGCGCGGTCTGCGTGGCCAATACCGCGGTCGGGCAGGCGCCGAAAGATCCATGGTTCAAGTAAGCCACCGACGGATCCAAACCCCAGAGTGACGCAAAATTCAAGCTGGCTTCCTCCCAATTGAACGGAATTCGCTGATTCTCGCATGGGGCGATCCTCACCTCACGGGATGCGATCTCAGCCGTATGGCAAGTGCCGAGCCGGACAAAAAGGGACGCCACGGCGGCGGGATTGAAAATTAATGACCGCGCGCGCCCGATAGCTATTGACGCCCGAAAATTCGCGGCGGTATGGTTCGCTGGTTCAGCGAGAATTGCTCAGTGATCAGATCAGGGATGAAATGATTAATTGCTGCTCGGGCCGGCGATCATCCAGCGCGACTCTATTGCGGCGCGTGTTCGTGTGCGTTTGCGCGCTCGCCGCGACCGGTTGCTTGCGCCCTTATTCGACGTCGGTGCTCGATCCGCCGAACGCGCAATTCCCTGGAATCCTGAGTCAGTGGAACAAGACCACGGGCGCCGACGTCCGCGTATTGTTCGTACATGGCATTTGCACACACACCGAGGAGTCGTGGATCACGCAGGGGTGGGACGTCGTCATGCGCGGGTATTTTGCCTCCGAGATGATGACGCCAAAGCCGGTACCGCCGGTGGGCCAAGTGCAGATCGTCGATCACGAATACAGCATCGGCTCGAACACGATCTCGGGTCGCTTTTTGATCTGGTCGGCGCTGACGGCGGCCGATAAAGCCAAGCTCAACTTCGACAACCCGCCGGCTTACTCGGCGGCGCCGGGTCAATTCACGTGGAGGCGTGCAACGCTCAATTCCGATTTGAAATCCACGCTGCTCAACGATTGCTTGTCCGACGCCGTGATCTACGCCGGGTACCGCGGCGGCGAGATTCAAACCGACCTGCAAAATGCGATTTGCGCGGCGCTGGACGGTACGACGAGCAATGACACCTGCGACTTTCCAGCGGCTTATGGCCATGGCAGTCGAAGAATCGTCATAGTCACCGAGAGTCTCGGCAGTCGTATGGTTTTCGACGCCCTTTCCTCACTCAAGCTCGAGGCCGAGAGAAAAGGTCCGGATGCGCTCGCCGCATTCGACGAAGCCGTCTCACCAATCACCCAGATTTATATGCTGGCCAATCAACTGCCCATATTCGCACTCGCGAGGCCGGCACCGGCGGCCTCTATTGCGCCGGTCGATGTCACGGCCTCGCCAACGCCGAGCATGGCGGCAGCGCTCGGCATGCTATCGGAGGCCCGCAAGCGATACCGCAGCAAGCATGCCGCCGGCAACGCACTGTCGGGCATCGAGCCTCCGCTCAGCTTGGTCGCCTTTACCGACCCTAATGATTTGCTCAGTTATCGATTACCACCCAACGACACCGCGATCGTCGGTGCCGACACCGGCGTCGTCAACGTCATTACGAGCAATGCGGACTCCTACTTTGGGTACGTGGAGAACCCTTACCCCGCGCATACTGCCTATAGCCTGAACCCGGATGCACTTCGATTGCTGTTCGGCGGGTCGGCGCGGACGAGCCCGCCGTAGCCGGGCGTGTGGCGAACACCAACCAACCTCGGGGAGTACGCAAGTGACGAAAGACGAAACCAGAAAGACTCTACAAGAAGACATCGTCAATTTTCGGCGCAAGGCGAAGTACTACGAATCGCTGCATCTCTACGAGGCGAAGAAGTACGCCAACCATCTTGCCGACAACATCGAATTGGCGCTGACGACGATGCCCTCCGATGAGGATACGCAGATTGACTGAACTGCGCGGATAGCGCCGGTGCTCGCGTGTCGCCGCTGAAAGAGAAAGAACTGCGGGTGGCGCTGGTTTGCTGCGGCGGGGTCTCGCTCGCGATTTACATGCACGGCATCAGCGCCGAGATCCTAAAGCTCGTACGCGCGTCGGGCGCCCTTCATTCCATGACGGACCGGACCCGGCGATCGACGGCCGCCTATGTCGACGTCGCCGATCGCAATGAATCCGAGTTCGACACGGAGTCGATTTACTTCGAGTTGCTGCGCGACATCGGCAGAACGGTGGATCTGCGCGTCATCATCGATATCATTGCAGGAGCTTCCGCCGGCGGCATCAACGCCACGATGCTGGCGAGGGCATTGAGCCATGATCTGTCGATGAGCCGCCTGCGGGACTTTTGGCTGGATAATGCCGACGTCGCCGAGCTGCTCGCGCCGGACGCGCGCGCGAGTAACTGGAGCAAGTTGTTCATGCGGCCGCTGGTTTGGGTGGGACAGATGTCGGGCCTCAGGCATTTCCGCGATCGCGAAGTCCGCTCCAAATTGTCTCTGTTTCTGCGCTCGCGTTGGTTTGAACCGCCGTTGGACGGCACGAAGATGGCCGGATTCTTGTACGACGCGCTGATCGCCATGGGACAGCCGCGCCGTCCGGGTGCCTCGTTGCTCCCGTCGCGCCAGACGCTCGATCTATTCGTCACGATGACCGACTATCACGGCTATCAGCAGCTCGTGCAAATACACGATCCGCCGATGATTTGCGAATCCGAACACCGTCATGTTCTGCACTTCAGCTACAGCCGCGACGCCAGCGGCGTGGAAGAGAGCGACTTCGATCTGGAGAACGCTCCGGCACTCGCGTTCGCCGCGCGAGCGACATCGTCATTTCCGGGAGCGTTTCCGCCGGCGCGGATCGTCGAAATCGATGACTTGCTCAGAGCGCGCTCGTCGTCGTGGGCGCGCCGCGCAGATTTCATCCGGCGCCACTTCGAGCGTTATCGACGGGCCAAAGTCGATCCGGTGACCGTCTCGTTCATCGACGGCAGCGTGCTCAATAATCGGCCATTCCACGAAGCGCTTACGGCGATTCACGGCCGGCCGGCGTATCGCGAAGTGGACCGTCGGGTCGTCTATATCGACCCAGACCCCTTGCGGCCGGGCGCACCGGGCCATCACGGCCTTCCCGGATTCTTCGCGACGCTGCGCGGCGCCTTGTCCAACATTCCGCGCGCGCAGCCCGTTGCCGATGAACTCGCGTGGGTCCTCGAGTTCAATGAACAGGCACGGCGCCTCAAGGAAATCGTTGAAGGCGCACGGCCACAAATCAACGACCACGTGGCCAGGGTCATGTCGCCGGCGCATGAATGGACGCTCACCGAGGAGCAAATCAGCAGGTGGCGCGAACAGGCGAATGCCCAGGCCGAGCGCGACGCGGGATTTGCCTACGCCGGCTACGTCCGACTCAAACTGGCATCGAGCCGCGCATTCATCAGTCGCCTGATCATGGACATCCGCGGCGTGCGGCCGAAGTCACCGTTCGCTCGGGCGATCGCCGAGGTCATCGACGTCTGGGCCGCAGGTAGCGGGGCGACGTACACCGTGACGGGATCGGCGCCGGCGAACGGCGCCGGGACGACCGTGCCGCGCACGGTCGCGCGCTGGGTCAAGCTGCTGCTCGCGTTCGATGTCGAATATCGCAAGCGCCGGCTGCACTTCCTGATTCGAGGGCAAAATCGACTCTATCGGGTCGCCGAGTCCGGAGCGGCCGACACGATCGACGCGGCTGCGGTCGATAGTCTGAAAAGCGCGTTCTACGCATGCCTCGATGAGCTGCATCGGCGCGAGCGGAATCCAATTTTCAATTCGTCGACGCGCGCGCTCGTTGCGGAGATTTTCCCGGAGGAGCCGTCGCTGGACGAAGCCAAAGATATCGTCGGGTACGCGAGGGCGCAGCTCGCGCGCCAGGCGGGCGCGGTCGATCGTCTCATGGAACAGCTGGCGACCGACATCGATCTCGATGCCACGACCCGCGACATCGACCGACTGCTCGAGAAAACCCTCGGCAATGGCTGGCCGCGCGATGCAGCCCACGAAGTGCTGGTCAATTACCTGGGTTTCCCGTTCTTCGACGTGTTGACATTCCCGCTCATGCATTGGCGCGACGTCGGCGAATTCGACGAGGTGCTCGTCGATCGCATCAGCGCGCAGGATGCCACCGTGCTGCAGGGACTCGATTTCGCGCAGCAAATAAAGGGCCTCGACCTCGAGCACTTCGCCGCGTTTCTTTCGCGAACCTATCGCGAAAACGACTACTTGCTCGGCCGGCTGCACGCGTTTGACCGATTGATTGACATCGTTTGCAATTCAGCCGGGGCCGAAGCGGTACGCGATCTAGATCTGGTGGGCCTGAAGCTGCGTGGTTTTACGCGGATCCTCGACGCGGAGCAGCGGCACCTGCCGAACAGCGAGGCGATGATTGCCGCGCTTCGCAGCGGTATCGAGAAAATGGCGCAGCGGCAGGCCTGCCGGTGACCCACGCCAGGCTTTATTTCGCTCGAGCGGGGTTTCCTTGCACCCTTTGCGCACTTTCCGTTCGTATTCCTCATTGAGCATTGAGTTTGAAGCCCTTTAGGAATGGAATAGGACACCCAGCCATGAATAAACACGTCGGAATTGCCGCGCTTGCCTGCCTCCTTCTGCCCATCGTCGGAGCGGCGCAAGGCGCGAAATTGAATCTGCCGGATTTTACGGCACTCGCCGACAAGGCGACCGACTCGGTCAATATCAGTATCAGCCCGTGGCTGTTGCGGACCGTCACCGCGCTGATCGACGACAAAGACGCCGACAGCGCCGCGACCAAGGAGTTGCTCAACGGCATCAAGTCCGTCGAAATTCGAAGCTTCCAATTTGGGACCGATTTCGCCTATTCGAGCGCGGACATCGATGCCGTGAGACGCCAATTGACCGGGCCGGGCTGGAGCCAATTGATGCAGGTCCACGATCGCAAGAGCAACGAGGACGTCGATATCTACGTCTCGATCGACAAAGACCGGACCAATGGATTTGCCTTGATTGCGAGCGAACCAAGACAATTCACGATTATCAACATCGTCGGATCGATCAGCCTCAAAGACCTGCCGAAGCTCGAGCGCCAATTGCATTTGCCTAAAGTACCGGCCGTTGCGGGCGATAGTTAATCCGAGATCCTGGCGGCGACGGCGAGGCCGTGAACACCGTGCCGGCGGCTTGGCTTGCGCAATCAGATTGGGGGATCCGGTTGACAGAGCCGCCGCCGACCAGCATCGACAATGAGCTTGCAGCAGCGCGCGCGGGGGACTCGGCCGCGCTCGGCGCGCTGGTCCGTACGCACCAGCGGGCCGTCTACAGTCTTGCGCTGCGCATGCTGGGTACCCGCGATTTGGCCGAGGATCTGACGCAGGATGTCTTTATGCAGCTCAGCGATAACCTCCACCGCATCGAGACGCACGCGCATCTGGGGTTTTGGCTGCGCAAGGTTACGACCTGCCGAGCCATCGATCAATTGCGCCGCCGATCTCTTATAGAAATGACGCCTCTGGATCCAGAGGCGCAAATCTTCAGCACCGAGGATCATGGCGATCCGCTATTGCAACGCCATTTGCGGGCCCTGCTCGCGGATTTGAACCCGGACGCACGCGCGGTATTGTTGCTGCGCTACCAGGAGGACCTTGACCCGGCGGAGATTGCTCGAACACTCGAGATGCCGATCAACACGGTCAAGAGCCATTTGAAGCGATCGTTGGACGCCATGCGGCAAAAGCTGGCCGTTACGACAGAGTCTCGCCGCGAGGACCACTCACTATGAGCGACAATCTCGAATCCGAGTTGAGACAGGCGTTGCGACCGGTGGTGCCAAACGATGAGTTCACGCGGAAACTCCTCGATCGGTTGGCCGCCGGGCGAAGTCAGCGGCCACAAAGACGATTCCTCGGCTCGCGCCGGCCGAAATATTCAGCGTGGTGGATTCCCGCGAGTCTCGCCGCGTCGGCGTTGATCGCGGTCGGTATAACCCATCATCTGCAAGCGCAGCGCGAGCGTGCGCTCGGCATGCAGGCTCGGCGCCAGGTCATCGAGGCGCTTCATGTGACTACCCAGAAGCTCGATCTCGCGTATCAAGCGGTCCGGACTCAGTCATCCGCGCTTTCCGATGAAGACCCGGGCGCTTAAATTGCAAGCGAGGATCGCTTCATGAGAATTTTCCGATCATCCCTATTGATGGGTCTGCTGCTGCCGGTTGTAGCCTGGGCCGCACCCGACCCGCAGTTGGCGCTTCCCGACTTTGCTGCGTTATCGCAGAAAGCCACGCAATCCGTGACAATAACGCTGGATTCCTCGTTACTCGCGCTCGCGGGGCGCTTTCTCGACGGCGGTGATCCGCAAGACGCGGCGGCCAAAGAGGTCATCAAAGGCCTCAAAGGCATCTATGTCAGGAGCTACACTTTCGACAAGGACTTTGCCTATTCGCAATCCGACCTCGACGCGGTACGGCAGCAACTGTCGGCGCCGGGCTGGAATCGCCTGGTCCAGACGCGAAGCCGAAAGACCCATGCTGACGTCGATATCTATCTGATGGTTGCCGACAAGCAAGCCATCGGCCTTGCGCTGATCGCGAGCGAGCCGCGTGAATTCACGATTGTGAATATCGTGGGATCGATCGATCTCGCGAAGCTCCATAAACTCGAAGGGCAGTTCGGCGTCCCAAAACTCGAACTGGAGCCGCAAAAGGCAGTGACTGCGGATAAACCAAAATAGGTGTGATCGTCCAACATGCGGCTGCTAAGGCGTTGCTTTGCTCGGGCTGAGTTCGATGAACCATTCCGGCCCTGAGTCGATCTTATGGACCGCGGCATAACTGCCTTGATTGAGAGCTACGGCGAGATTCAACAGGCTGTTGACATACACCAGCGGGCTGCCGATCGGGACCTCGCCGAACGTGCGCCGGTACGGCACCACGGCTTCGTCGACGAGTTGATCGTTGTGAAAGATGCGTACATGGACGGACGAGCCCAAACCGATGTGGAGTTCGTCGAACAGCGGCTTCGGGATGTTGGTCCAGACATTGCCGAATTGAACGTCGAGCACCGGAATGATGCCCTTGACCGTGTCGGCGGCGCGCTCTGCTTTGCGGTAGGGAATCGAGATCAACGAGCGCGCCGGCAGCAACGGTCCGACTTGCTCGAAGCTGATGACGCCGGCGGCCAAGCGCGCGCCGGTGTAGGCGAACACGTCGCGGCCGTGAAAGGTATGCGATTCGTCGGATCCTTTGCGCCGATTCAGGCTTTCATCGATTTGGCGTAGTGCGTCGATACCGTCGCGCTCGGCGACCAAAGACAACAAGCCATTATTGGGGCCGACGAAGTAATGCCCGGTGCGAGTCTTGAGCACCACCGATAAACGATCGGTGCCCACGCCCGGATCGACCACGGCAACGAACACCGTGCCATCGGGCCAAAACTGTTCGGCCTGATACAGCCGATAGGCGCCGACAAAGATGCTCGGGTTCTCATGGCTCAGATCCGATATCAACAAGTCCCGGGAGACGCTGTAGGCGACGCCCTTCATCGCCGACACGGCACCGTCCTGAGTGCCGAAATCGGTCAGCAGTACGAGCGGCGATCGCGCGATTCCAAGCGCCGACCAGCCAATCAAACAGATCAATAGCAATGCGCGTGACAATGGGAGGTTCAAACGTTCTTCTCCTACGAAAGCAAGCCATGATGAGCCACTCACGTCCGCTGATAGCGCATGACCAGCCCGGCTGTCAACCTGGCGTGCCCAGCGGGCGATGCGAAAGCGATGCTGGTGTATCGTGTTTTCGCATCCCCTTGCCCGATGAGCGCCGGTCGCGTTATTGTTGGCGGCAGTGGCTAACGCACGATACCCTAAGAAATGAGGCAGCCGCCGACCTCGGAGGACTGCAGGCAGTGACCACGCGGATTGTCACGACGACGGCGCACCTCGATGATGCCGCGGGAATGGCGAAATTCCTGTCGCCGATTCCAAACGGCGATCAGCTCGCGAAACTTCTTGACGAAAGAAAACCAGTCTCCTCGCGCGCTTATGAGGACGAGGCGTTGACCGCGCGCTTTGTCGAGAGCGATGGGAATATCGCCATGTGCTTTACGGTTAGCGACATCACGATTGACGAAGCCGAGATGATCGAAGCCGAATGGGAACGCATATGCGCGTTGGACGCAGCGGCATTTCGAAAGACCGTCGAGCGAGCCCTCAAGATTTCATTGGACGGCGCGCAATAGCACTGCTGCGGAGCCGCGCTGGGAACAAACCCCAGACTCCATTGAGCTGCGGCGTGCCGCACCCACGCCGCACCGCGACGAGGCCGCCCCGGGCAACCGCGGTGCGCGTCGCCGAACGCGGTCGCTGCGGCCCCGGGTGATGCCCGGGTCATCTTCGCCGTCAAGACACCGGCGCGCAACGGCGGAATATTCTAGCTGCCGCCGACCATGTACACTCTATAGAGTTATGTACCTGAACGCACTCGGCACCGCGTTACCGGAACGCCGGTACACCAAAGGCGAATGTTGGGACGCCTTTGCCGCCTCGGAGTGGTTCGAACGCCTCGACGCGAGGTCGCGTGCGATCGCCAAAATCGTGCTGACACGAAATAACGGAATCGAGGCCCGACGGCTCGCCGTCGATTCTTTGGATGAAGTGTTCGCCATCGACGCGGACACGTTGCAGCATCGCTTTTCCGTGCATGCGCCGCGCCTTGCGTCCGATGCCGGGCGCGCGGCTCTGCAACGCGCAGCCCTCGCACCGGAAGCCGTCGATGCGGTCATCGTCAGCACCTGTACGGGCTATCTGTGTCCCGGGCTTACCGGGTATGTCGCGGAGCGTCTTGGGCTTCGCCGCGAGGCACTCGGCTTTGATCTGGTAGGGCAGGGCTGCGGCGGAGCGCTGCCGAACTGGCAGATCGCCAGCGCGCTGCTCGATTCCGGGCAGTGCGAACACGTCCTCTCCGTCTGCGTCGAAGTGTGTAGTGCCGCGATGTATCTCGATGACGATGCGGGAGTACTGATCAGCGCATGCCTCTTCGGTGATGGTGCCGGAGCGGCGGTTCTGTCGCGACGGCGCGCTCCTGGGCGCCGGGCCGTCGAATGGCGCGGCAGCGTCTCGGTGACGAATCCGGCGGCACGCAACTTCTTGCGTTTCGAACACCGTGAGGGGTTGCTGCGCAACGTGCTGACCCGGGAGGTGCCGAAACTCGCGGCCGACCACGCCGAGGAGGTCTTGAATCAAGCGTTGGCGCGAGCGAGCATTCGGCGCGACCAAATCTCCGGCTGGATCATGCACGCGGGCGGGCGCGATGTGCTGATGGCATTGCAAGAGCGCCTGGCGATGGATTACGAGGCGCTGCGCTACAGTCGAGAGGCGCTGCGCGAGTATGGAAATCTCAGCAGCGCGTTCGTCTACTTCGTGCTCGACGCGGCACTCCGGGATGCGGCTCCGGGCGGTTGGTGGTGGATGTCCTCCTTCGGCGCAGGCTTTACATGCCACGGCGCTTTACTCGCGATCGAGTGAACCCCGGATGAATTCATCGAAGCGCTGCATACTGCCCGAGGCGCTGGATGATCTCGCTGCCGACGATCCGCGCGGTCTGCGGTCGCGTCGCGACCTGCAGCGCGTGCATCGCGCGATGCGTTCGGTCGCCATTTTACTGCACGCGGTCGCCAAGCTGCGACTGCGAGCGCCGCCGGTACGAATTCTCGAATTGGGTGCGGGCGACGGCACTTTGCTGTTGCGATTTGCGCGCGCGCTGCGGCCGCGCTGGAGCGGCGTGGAATTGACGCTGCTCGATCGCCACGATCTCGTGACCGAAAAGACGCGTGGCGCCTACCGCAAGCTTGGTTGGCGTGTGACGGTGCTGCGCGCCGATGCGCTCGAGTGGGCCGCCCTGCGGCGCGACCGATACTACGATTTGTGCCTTGCGAATCTATTCTTGCATCATTTTGATGCGGCGGATCTCGGCGTGTTGCTGCGAGCGGTCGCGGAAGCAACCGACGCGTTCGTGGCTTGCGAACCGCGACGCAGCGGATTCGCGCGCTTCGGCAGTCGGCTGGTTGCCTTTCTGGGTGCCAATGGCGTCACGCGGGAGGACGCGGTGAAAAGCGTCGCGGCCGGATTCGCGGGACGAGAATTGTCGTCGGCATGGACCCCGGCGGCGGGGGAGTGGATCGTCGAGGAATTTCTCGCGATGCCGTTTACGCATTGCTTCGCCGCGGTCCGCGCAGGGGCGCATGCGGATGGGGGAGCGCGTGGAGTTTGACGGCGATGCGCTCGTGATCGGCGCGGGTCCTGCCGGCGCATCGGCGGCGATATTGCTTGCGAAGGCCGGATGGCGCGTCATCATCGTCGAGCAGCACAGCTACCCGCGCCGCAAGGTGTGTGGCGAATGCGTGGCCGCGGGCAATCTCGAGCTGCTCGATGAGCTCGGCGTCGGAGCCGCCTTTCGCGAGGCGGCCGGACCGGAACTGCGCGCGGTCGGATGGATGGACGCGGCGGCGACCGTGATCGGCGATATGCCGCCTTGTAGCAGCGGACCGTATGCATACGGCCGAGCGCTCGGACGAGATCGGCTCGATACAGCGCTCCTACTGCGTGCCGAATCGCTCGGCGCGCAGGTGCTGCAGCCGGCGCGGGTCCGCTCCGTGCACGGCGAGCTTGGCGGCTTCGCTTCCACGATAGAGTCGCTAGCCGGCGAGCTTCGAGCGGACGACGAGTGTGCCCGCACGCGAACGATCCATACACCGATCGTCATCGATGCGCATGGTTCGTGGGAGCGCGGCGCCTCGTTCACGACCGGCGAGGATCCAAGGCCTGCGCGCGCGCCTCGTCGCCGTTCGGATTTGTTTGGATTCAAGGCGAATTATCGGAACACGGAGCTGGCCCCAGGATTCCTGCCGGTGCTCGCGCTGCCCGGCGGTTACGGTGGCATGGTCGTGACCGATGGTGAGCGTACGACGCTCGCGTGCTGCATCCGTCGGGATACGCTGGCGGCGTGCCGGGCGCTGATGCCGCAGGCAGCGGCGGGCATCGCCGTCGAAGAGTTTCTGCGCCGCTCATGCCCGGGCGTTCGCGCCATGCTGAAGAACGCCGAGCGCGACGGCGATTGGCTCTCGGTAGGGCCGCTGCAGCCCGGCATTCGCGTCGATACGGTCGACGGAGCGTTTCGTGTCGGTAATTGCGCCGGCGAGAGCCACCCCTTGATCGGCGAAGGCATCACCATGGCATTGCAATCCTCGGCCTTGCTCGCGGACACGCTGACGCGCCAACCCGTCGCGGCAATCCATGGGAAATGCGGGATCGCGATGCATCGCTCGTATGCGGCAGCCTGGCGCCGCACATTCGGGCCGCGTCTGCGGCTGGCGGCTGCTTACGCCCATATTGCCATGCGCCCGGGGTTGGCCGAGCCCGCGCGTGCATTGCTGCGGCGCTGGCCGGCTCTACTGAGCAGCGGGGCGCGTCTGGCGGGCAAGGCGATGCGGCCGTACCATCGTTGACCAACGCGGAGATCGTATGAGTACGCTAGCCACCTTGCAGGATATTCTGATCGACGAATTCAACTGCACTCGCGAGCAGCTCGTGCCCGAAGCCGATCTGACGGCCCTCGGGGTGGACTCGCTCGACTTGCTCGAGCTGATGTTCAAGATCGAGGATCGGTACAAGCTCGCGATCCGCGATGACGTGCCGACCGATCTCGCCACGATCGCAGACGTCGTCGTCTTTATCGACGGCCTCTTGGGCCGCCAGGCGAAGGCCCGCGGCGCCGATCCCCGCGATCTTCATGCCGCGACGTGACCGTGCGCCGAGTTGCCGTCACCGGGCTTGGGGTCATTGCACCGCTCGGAAACAGCGTCGATGAGTTATTCGCGCAGCTCACCGCCGGCCGTTCCGCAATCCGGCGCCTGGGTGCGCCGTGGTCCGAAGGCCTGCGCTCGCCCATCGGCGCGACGGCCGAATTCATTGGTGCCGAACATTTTGCCGCTGCTCGACTTCGAATGCTGGATCGCGTCAGCCAGCTTGCGCTCGCGGCGGCCGCGCAGGCGATCGCCGACGCGAAGCTCGATTTCGCGACCGAGCGCAGCGATCGCTGCGGAGTCAGTGTCGGCACCGGCATGGGCGGCGCCGAGTCGACGGATGAGGGGTACAAAATCATCTATGCCGAACGTTCGGACCGTGTCAAGCCATACACCGTCTTGACCTCCATGACGAACGCAGCTGCGTCCTGGATCGGGATCGACTATGGAATCACGGGGCCGAACCTCACGTATTCGACCGCGTGCTCGTCCTCGGCGGTCGCTCTCGGCGAGGCGGCGCGCCGCATACGCAGCGGGGATGTCGATGTGATGGTGGCCGGCGGCGCCGAGGCACCGCTGACGTTCGGGGTGTTGCGCGCCTGGGAAGCGATGCGCACGATTGCATCGCAGGACGCGAACGACCCATCGGCCTCGTGCCGTCCATTTTCACGCACGCGCACCGGACTCGTGCTCGGTGAAGGCGCAGCATTCGTCACACTCGAGGAGTGGGACCGCGCCGTGGCGCGCGGCGCGCGCATTCGGGCGGAGCTGACCGGTTACGGTCTCGCCACCGACGTGGCTCACATCACACGGCCCACAATCGCGGGGCAGGCGGCCGCGATGCGCTCGGCGCTCGACTCCGCCGGGCTCGATCCGGATGCGGTTGACTACATCAACGCGCACGGTACCGCGACCTTGCAGAACGACTCGGTCGAGACTGCGGCAATCAAGGAAGTTTTCGGAACGCGCGCCTACTCTTTGCCGGTCAGTTCGACGAAGTCGATGCACGGACATCTGCTCGGCGCCGCCGGTGCACTGGAATTCGTGATCGCGATTGCCAGCCTCGAGTGCGGCGTCGTACCCCCGACCATGCACCTGGATTCGCCGGATCCCGCCTGTGATCTGGACTATGTTGCCGGCTGTGCCCGTACCGGCGTCCGCATGCTTGCCGTGATGTCCAACTCATTCGCGTTCGGCGGCACGAACGCCGTATTGATTGCCGAAACGCCCGACAGTCCGCTGCGGCGCTACTGACCGCCGCAGCTGCTGTCGATGCGCCTGACGAGGCTAGTTGGCAGGCGGGCTGCCGAAGCGGTTGTCGCCGGCTTGGCCTGCGGTCGCCTGAAAAACGATCATGATGATCCAGCCAATGACCGGGAGGATCCAGAGCAGCTGCCACCAACCGCTGCGGTCCGTGTCATGCAGACGGCGTGCGCCCACCGCCAACGAAGGAAGCAAGGTCGCAAGCGAGAATAACCCGGAAACGGATTGGTTGTGATGGGTGAGTACGGAGAGCGCAATACTGACGAGAAAGATGAACAGCGTGTACCACCAGAACTCAGGGCGTTTCGCCCGGCCGTTGAAATCCGCATATTTTGCAAAACAGGTCTTGATCGAATCGACGAAATTCATGATTGCTCCCATTGTAATTGTGATGCACGGGACATCGGATCGTCTAAAAAATCATAGCACGCGAGCCGGGCGTTGAGCGGGAATCGTACGAGGCGATTCCCGCCCGGCTACCGGCGACCAGTCGCTAATGAGTAGTTGCCAACTACCAATTGCCGTTTGCCCAAGCGCCCGGCTGCAAGGCTTATTGTTTGTCGTAAACCGCGACGATCGTGTAGGGCTTTCCGCTGGCGTCAGTTGCCTTGGTCGTCAGCGTGAGCACCTTCCCGTGCGCCGAAATCGAGCGCGTGGTCGTGCCAACGCTCTTTCCGGACTTCATCATCGTGCTCTTGACGGTGCTGCCGTTGACGCGCTTCAAGGAAATTGCATCGTAGTTCGCCGAACCCGAAATTGGGTACGCCTTGCCGTCATACTGGAATGTGGATGCCTGCGAGATCGGGCTTCCATCCGCGGCAACACCACTGACCGCGAGCGATATGCCGTCGGCGGAAGCCGAGTAAGTCCGTGTCTGAGATTTCGGCGCCGGGGCCGAGTTAAACGTAGATTTGGCGACATTCAATGTCCAAGTTCCGAGCACCGGGTCCGCTGCGCCGGCCGCCATCGCAACTCCTGCCACGGCGAGCGCCGCTCCAACGAGCATCGTTTTCAATAGAGTCCTCATGGCAATTCCCCTCTTGATTATTAATTGTTTGAGATCGATCGAAAGATCATTATGCACTTATCACAAACAACATGGGAGCAGCGCCGCCGAAACCGGCTGCTGCGGCGGCGCATAGCACGCGCAAGATCGGCGTTCCCGGCTCGCGGTCAGGGCGATGCGTTGGTCGCGATCCAGGCTGCAAACGACTGCATGAATTTCTGCAGAAACGCGCGCGTCGGCTCGTTGATCAAGATTCCCGATTGATCGAACAATTTGTCGGCACCGCCGATATACGCTTCCGGCTGCGGCATTGCCGGCATGTTGAGAAATACCAAAGATTGGCGCAGGTGGTGATTCGCGCCAAAGCCACCGATCGCGCCCGGTGAGGCGCTCACGATCGCCGCCGGCTTTGCGCTCCAGGCGCTTTTGCCATAGGGCCGCGACCCGACATCCAAGGCGTTTTTGAGGACGCCGGGGATCGAGCGATTATATTCGGGGGTCACGAACAGCACGGCATCACTGGCGTTGATGCGCTCGCGGAACCTGGTCCAAGGCGCCGGCGGATCGGCATCATCATCTTGGTTGTAAAGCGGCAGCTCTCCGATCTCGACGATTTGCAGCTTCAGTGAACTGGGGGCGAGGGCTTCGAGCGCATGGGCCATCTTCCGATTGATGGATTCCTTGCGAAGGCTACCCACGAGCACGGCAACCAAAAATTCCGATTTCATCTCTCGAGCGCTCCTTAGTATGTGGTTCGCGGCGCTCGGCGAGCGCGCAGAAACCATGCGCCGGTCGGCTGCCCTTGTCCAGCGGCCCTGCCGCCGCTAATGCCCGCCTACCGCGAACGTCCGCCCACAGGTAGGCTAATCACATCGACTGTGCCGCCGTCCGGCGCTACGAAGGGTGCACGATGATGCATACTCTGGATTTGTCGAACGTCTATCAGCTGCTCGAACCGGGCCCGGTGGTCCTGTTGACGACTGCCCACAAGGACCGGATCAATGTCATGACGCTGTCTTGGCATATGATGGTGGAATTCGTACCCCCTCTCGTCGCCTGTGTCGTAAGCGAGGCCGATTACAGCTTTACGGCGCTGAGGACCACCAGAGAATGCGTGATCGCCATCCCCGCGGTCGATCTCGCGCCCAAGGTCGTCAAAATCGGCAATTGCTCGGGCCGCAATGTCGCAAAATTCGAAAGATTCGACTTGACTCCGCTGCCAGCGCAACGCGTAGCGTCGCCATTGATCGCCGAGTGTTTCGCCAATCTCGAATGCAAAGTGGCCGACATCCGGCTCGTCAAGAAATACAATTTGTTTGTCCTGGAGGTGCTCAAGGCCTGGATCAAGCCGGCGCTTCGAAACTCGAAGACCATCCATCATCGCGGCTACGGAAAGTTCATCGTGGATGGCGAGACGATAAAGCTGAAATCGAGGATGCGCTGAACGGGAGATCCAATGACGATCAAGCACGTGCAAGTGAATCGAGCGCCGGTACTCACGCTATGGGCTGCGGTGGTCGCGCGCCGTTTGGGATTTTCGCGAGACGAATCGCTGACCATGGGACGCGTCGTCGCCGGACTGAATGCGCACGCCAAGGGGACGTCGCTCGGTCTCTATCAACCGCAGCCGCACACCTTGGCCGAGCAACGCAAGCAGCTCACGCCTCACGCCGTACTGCATGTCGAGCTGCTGCATCGCGCCGTGCCCGTGGTTCGCACGACGCAAGGCCTCAGGGCATTGTCGAAAGATAAACCGGTCGATCCAAAAAGCGTGCAGCGCTATTTGGAGTCAAAGTTTGCGGATGCACTCCTCGATGTGGAAGATGCCATGGACACGCTCGCCGGCTCGATGAGACCGGACGATCTGCGTGCGAGAGCCTACGCGCTGTATGAGTCATTTCGGCCGCAGATCCCCGCCGGAGTCAAGGGCTGGGGAGCCGCGGGCGATCTCGACCTCGAGCAAATTCGTCGCTGCGCCTCTACTTGACGCCGAGCGCCATCGTCGCTGCCCCGATGATCGGCGCCTGTCCCAGACGCTGAATCAGAATCGCAACGTTTGTAGCGCCGGACGGCAAGGAATCCACGCGCGCCTTGTACCGTTGCGATCTCCCGTCCCAAAGTCCCAACCGATGAAACCCGCGCACAATATTGAATTCCTGAATCGTGCGCCCCGCATTTTCGCCGCGGCCGATGGGCGAGATTGCCGAGCGTTGATAGGCGATGAGCACGACCTCGCTGGGCGCCGCGCCGGTTTGCGCTGCGACATCGATCGCGAGTTCTCCGTCGCGCATCGACATCGAGACTGCAACGCCGGTGCGCGTCTCCGATACCGCGCGACCGATGCCGATTCGATCGCTCCCCACGTAGCTATCGCGCCCGTCGACCACCGCCTGCGGTGTAAACACCGAGGAGAGCTGCAGCGTGTTCGCATAGCTACGCTGCCGCTGCACCGATTCGGGCAGCCCAAACCGATCGCGCCAACCAAGATCATCCCAATAGTCGACGTGAAACGTCAGCGCCAGAACATCGGCGCGCTGAGCAAGCTCGCCGACGTAGGCCTCGGCCGGCGGACACGAACTGCAGCCTTCCGACGTGAACAACTCGACCACCGCCGGCCTCGACTGCGCATTTGCGGCAGCGGCGCCGCAAATCAATGCGCCAGCCATCAAGAATCGATTAGCAGATGATCGCATCGGGTTAGCCCCACAATGGAACCTTACCCACAAGACCGGCCGCCGCCAAAGAATATTGCATGATATTAAGTATGCTCGTATGGAGACTATCGATCACCTATTGCTGGACTCAGCGCTCGGCCGGTATCTGTTACCGCTGTTGCTGCTCGTCGTTGCGAATACCACCGCGTGGGCAACAGCGCACGTCTTCGGCACCGACTTGGCTGCCCCACTCGATTTCGGGATCACGTTGCGCGACGGAACGCGGCTGTTGGGGGCCCACAAGACCTGGCGTGGCCTGATCAGCGCCGCCGTTTCTTGCGCCGTGGTGACGCAGACTCTGCAACTCGGACTGCTCGGCGGCGCTTTGTTCGGAACCCTGGCATTGACCGGAGATGCGGCCTCCAGCTTCGTCAAGCGTCGCTTGCGAATCGAACCCGGCGCTAAAGTTTTGGGGCTCGATCAGCTCCCGGAAGCGTTGTTTCCCCTGCTCATATTGCAGCGGCCGCTCGGACTCGGATTTATGGAGTGCCTCATCATTGCCGCAAGCTTCGGCTTGCTGGACATCGCCGCGACAAAAATACGTCGGCTCTGAATCCATCGCGCGCATTGTTTCGGATAAGCGCCTTCAATCGCCGTAAGGCAGCCAAATGGTCTTGACCTGAGTTGCCGCCGAGAGAAACGCCCGGCCTTCGCCCGTGACGGGCGACCACCAGTCGCGGGCGCGGCCGTCGTTGACCCAGGTTCGCTTCAAATTGCCGATCGACGCCGCTTCGACCTGCCGGGATCCCTGCGCCGAACCGTGGTACCAAAGGCCGTCGATTTGATCGTGCTCGGCGAGCGTCTTCGTCAGTTCCTCGCTTGCGCCGGTCACGATATTGACGACGCCGGCCGGCAAGTCGGACGTATCGAGAACCTGGTACAGATCGGTCGCCAGCAGCGGATAGCGCTCGGACGGCACGGCCACGCAGCGATTGCCGACCGCAATCACGGGCGCCACGAGCGAGATGAAGCCGAGCAGCGGCAGCGGATCGGGGCAGACGACACCGACGACGCCCAGCGGTTCGTGCACGCTCAGCGCGAGTGCGCGGGCCGGCGGGCGATGAACGGCGCCTTCGAATTTGTCGGCCCAGGCCGCGTAACTAAACAGGCGTTCGATGCTCGCGCCGACCTCGCGGCCGGCCGCAGCTGCCGATACGCCGGTGAGATCGACGAGGCGATGCTTGAATTCCTGCGCGCGTATGCCGAGATTTTCAGCGACATAGTAGAGGATTTGCGCTCGCAGGTGCGCGCCGGCACTGACCCAACTTTCGGCGTTGAATGCCGCTTCGACGGCGTCGCGGATATCTTTGCGGGATCCTAAGCTCACGCGGCCTGCCGGCCGACCGTCGTGTGTCGTCACGAGTCGCGTGTCGCCGCCGTCGGGACGCGTCTGTTTGCCGCCGATATAGTTCTTGGCGGTGCGGTCGATCAGATCGTCGCCGTGCGACGCGCCCGCAACACGGCTTGGCGCGCTCAGCCGCACCGCGCCTTCGGTGAGCCATTCGCGCTTCGGCTTGAGATATTCGTCCAACCCCAGCAAACCGCCTTCGCGGCCAAAGCCGGATTCCTTGTAGCCACCGAACGGGCAGGACGCATCGAACTGGTTGGTGCAATTGACCCAGACGACTCCGGCCTTCACGGCGTTCGCGAGTTCGAGAGTCCGGTTGATGTTTTCCGACCAAATCGTCGCGGACAGTCCGAACCGGCTGTTGTTGGCCAACTGCGTCGCTTCGGTGACGCTGCGGAAAGTCATCACGGCGAGAACCGGTCCGAAGATTTCCTCGCGCCAGGCCGTATTCGCCGTACCCAGATGCGTGATCAGCGTCGGCGGGTAATAGCACCCCGTCTCGGGACGCGCGACCGGTGCGCGCCAGACTTGACCGCCCTCGGCCTCGGCTTGGCGGACCAACTGATCGATGCGACTGCGCTGGATCGGATCGACGATTGCGCCCATGTCGATGCATTTATCGAGCGGATCGCCCAAGCGAAACTTCTCGAGACGAGCTTTGATTTTTGCCAATAGGCGTTGCGCGACACTCTCTTCGACCAAGAGTCGCGAACCCGCGCAGCAGACTTGACCTTGGTTGAACCAGATTGCGTCGACGAGACCTTCGACCGCGCCATCGAGATCGGCGTCCTCCATGACGATGAACGGCGACTTCCCGCCGAGTTCCAAGCTGAGCCTCTTTCCGGTCCCCGCGGTGCGTGCGCGGATGATGCGCCCGACTTCCGTCGATCCCGTGAATGCGATCTTGGCGACGCCCGGGTGATCGACCAGCGCCTGGCCGGTTTCTCCGGGACCGGTAATGATATTCACGACACCGGGCGGCACGCCCGCCTCTTGGCAGAGTTCGGCGAAATAGAGCGCGGTCAGGCTCGTGAATTCCGCGGGCTTCAAGACCACGGTGTTGCCGCAAGCAAGTGCCGGCGCGATCTTCCACGCCAACATCAGCAGCGGAAAATTCCACGGTATCACCTGTGCGACCACACCGAGCGGCACCATGTCCGGGGACTCTTGCGACAGTAGCTGAGCGCAGCCCGCGTGATAATAAAAATGCCGCGCGACCAGTGGAATATCGATGTCGCGCGTTTCACGGATCGGTTTGCCGTTGTCGAGACTTTCGAGCACGGCCAGCACGCGGCTGGATTTCTGCACGAGCCGCGCCAGGGCATACAATACGCGCGCTCGCTCGTGGCCGCGGCGCTTGCCCCAGCCCGAGGCCGCAGCTGCGGCCGCGGCGACGGCCGCGTCGACGTCGTCGGGGCCGGCCACCGCGAGCGTCGCTAATGTCTCGCCGGACGCGGGATTGCGGCAATCGAAGTGGACATCGCCGCCGAGCGGCGCCACCCAGCTGCCGTTGATATACAGCCCGAAGCGCGCTCCATGCGCGGCGAGCCAAGCCCTGGCGGCGCCATCGGCCTCGGGAGCCGGCCCGTAGCTCATGCTGTCGAAAATCGCGGCGACCTTACTCATCGGCCTACCCCATTGCATGGCGATGCGCCGCGGAATAGCGGCCGGTTACAAAATGCTCGAGCTGACGTTCGATATCGGAGAGCAATCTCGAGGCGCCGAAGCGAAACAGCGTGGGCGTCAGCCAGTCGTCGCCGAGCTCCTCCTTGACCAAAATCAGATACGCGAGAGCCTGCTTCGCGGAACTGATTCCGCCGGCCGGCTTGAATCCAATCCGAATGCCGGTGCGCTCGGCATAGTCACGGATGGTGCGCAACATCACCAAACTCACCGGCAACGTCGCATTGACTGTCTCCATGCCGGTCGAGGTCTTGACGAAATCCGCGCCCGCCATCATGCAGACGGTCGAGGCCTTGGCAACCCTGCCAATCGATCCGAGATCGCCGGTGGCCAAGATCGCTTTCACATGCGCGTCGCCGCAGGCGGCGCGAAACGCGGCCACCTCGTCGTAGAGCGCAAGCCAGTCCCCGGTCAATACGTGGCGACGCGAAATGACGATGTCGATTTCCCGCGCGCCGGCCGCGACCGATGCCTCGATTTCCGCGAGCTTGGTCGGCATCGGCGTCTGGCCGGCCGGGAATCCGGTCGACACGGCCGCCACAGGAATGTCGGTGCCGGCGAGCGCCGCGAGCGCGGTGCCAATCATCGCGTGATAGACGCAGACCGCACCCACGGTGAGCTTGCGTTCGGCGACACCGAGCGCAGCGAGCAGATCCGGCCGCAGCGGCGAGCGCGCCTTGGCGCACAGGCGCTCGACGCGGCCGGGCGTGTCATCACCCGCGAGCGTCGTGAGGTCCATGCAGCTTATGGCCTTGAGCAGCCACGCCGCCTGCCACGCGTTCTTGACCGTGCGTCGACCCGACAAGGAATCGACGCGGCGCTCGACCGCGCTCAAATTGACGTGGATCGACTCGATCCAGCCGCGATCGTAGGGAATGCCCCGGTTGCGGACCGGATCATGAGCGGCCGCGCCGCAGCGCGCCGTCTCCGGGCGAGCGCCACCGCCGCACAAAGAGTTCAAATTTGTCGTGGCCATGCCGGTTCAAATGTTACGGTAATAACATTAAATTTCGCTATAATGTACCAATAGTAACATCAATCGGCGCTTACCGGCGCGGTATTCCGAACCGACGGGTGGGATCGACAGCATGCGAAAATCGTCGGGCGGGCTGGCACGCGATATGCGCCTTGAGAGGCTTCAGAGCCTCATCGAAAGCCGCGGCACGATGCGCTTGGCCGAAGCCGCGCGGCTGCTCGAGGTGTCGGCCATGACAGTCCGGCGCGACTTGGCGGCGCCCGGTGCGCCGCTTGCGTGCCTGGGAGCGCACGTTGTCGCATCGCTGCCTGCGACGGGCGCGAAATACACGCTCGAGACGCAAGGCGATCAACATGCGGCGAACAAGCGCTTGGCTTGCCGTCGCGCAGCCGAACTCGTGAACGCCGGGGACAGCTTATTCATCGATTGCGGTACGACGATGCCGCATTTCGCCGAGGCGCTCCCGCCGGGCATTGCACTCGACGTCGTATGCTACTCGTTGAACGTCGCAATGATCCTGAGTCGCCGTCCGAACACTCAGCTGATGCTGCTGGGCGGCCTCTACCATGCCTCATCGGCGACCTTCTACTGCGATGAGGCGCTGCAATACCTCAAGCGCCTGGGCGTCAACAAGGCCTTCATTTCGGCCGGCGGCATGCATCCTGAGCGCGGCGCGAGCTGCTCGAATTTCCATGAGATCCCGATCAAGAGAGAGGCGATCGAAAGTGCCGACGAAGCCATACTGGTCGTCGATGAAAGCAAACTCGGTCGGCTCAAGCCCGCGTTCTTCGCTCCCGTTCGCGCATTCTCACGCATCATTGTCGGTGGCTCGCCGGCACGGCAATGGCGGTCTCGATTCAAACCCGTCAAGCTGGACGTCGCGACTTGAATCGGTACCGGCTGCCCCAGCCGCCGCGCCGACTTCCGGGCACGATCCGCACCGCAGCATGCGGTGCTCGAATTGAACGGCTTATTGCGAGTTATACTGCCGAGCGACGAATTCTCCCGCGCCCAGCGCAATGTTGGGCAATAAAAAGTGTTGGGCAATAAAAACAGCGCAGGGGGTCAAATGAAAAAGCTACTCAAAATCGTCATTGGCATCGCGGTGTTCGTCGTACTCGTGGTCGGCGCGGTGTTCTATTTCACGGCCGGCATGACGAAAACGGCCGATGCGTTCTTTGAAGCGGTCAAGCGGCAGGACATTGCCGCGGCTCACAGCTATCTCTCAGCGGACTTCAAGGCGAACACCGATGAAGCCGCGTTGAAGGCGTTTCTGTCGAACAGTGCGCTGCTGCATTTCAAGAAGGCGAGTTGGTCGAACCGCGAAATCAGCGGCGGGCGTGGTGAGCTCAACGGCGAGGTCACTTCGGACAGCGGCGGCGTCATTCCGCTCAAGCTCCTGTTCGTGAAGGAGAACGACGCGTGGAAGATTTACGGCATTCAGCGGGCCCCTGCCGGCTTGCAGACCGAGGGCGCGGCTGCCTCGCCGCTCGTTCCCAGCGGCGCGGATCGAGTTTCGCTCGTGAAGCGTTCGATGCACGATTTTGCGGTCTCGGTAAACGACAAGAACATGGAGCATTTTCACGCCACGATCTCGCAACTGTGGCAGGGGCAAATTACCCGGGAACAAATGGATGAGGTGTTCGGCAAGTTCTACGGGGCGGGTATCGACTTCACCGTCTGCGATAGCCTCGAACCCGTCGTCGAACCGGTCGCGGCACTCGGAGATAGCGGCGAGTTGATCCTGACGGGATATTTCCCGACGACGCCGAACCAAGTGCATTTTAAGCAAAAGTATATCCATGAGGATGCCGGCTGGAAGCTCTACGGATTCAGTTTCAACATCGGCACCTAGCGCGTCTAATCCGTGCGTATCGTGATGTCGACACGCCGGTTTTTCTGACGACCCGCGGGGTCGTCAGAGCCATCCGGCTTGGTGTTCGGCGCGATGGGCTTGGTTTCTCCCCAGCCGCGAGTCGTGATTCTGGACGCGGAAACACCCGCATTCTGGACCAACCAGGTCTTCACCGATTCGGCGCGTTGATGGGAGAGCTTCATGTTGTAATCGTGCGCACCCTTGCCGTCCGTGTGACCTTCGATCAGCACGGGCGCGTTGCCATAATTCTTGGCAACCTCGGCAACCTCGCGCAAACGGCCGGCGGCCTCGGCGCGCAGAATGTATTTGTCGAAGTCGAACAATACATCCGCGTCCAGTTCGATCTGCACGGCGTGCGCAGTGACGATCGCGTTCAGATCCGCGAGCGCGCCTTGAATGCCGAGGCTGAGGCCCACGATGTCGAGCTTTTGGCTCACGATGTCGAGGCTCGGGCTCACGATGGTCAGGACCTGGGCCCGTGGCAGCGCCGCCTTCGCTGCCGCTTGGACGGCCGGCGCATCCGCGTCAGGGTATTTCTCGGCCGACGCGATGCAAGGGACCAACAACAATGCGAGTACTATTAAGCTCCGTGGCATCGCCATGGCCCCTCAAGTGAACCAATCGTCAGCGCTTAGTGGTCCGCGATCGGAACGCTCTCGAACGGCTGGCCGAGCGGCGTAATGAAATCAATTTTTTTCACATCGGCCGGGGGCGCAGGATACTTTCCCCACCAGAGGTAGCTCTTCCCCGGATCGAGCGTAATGTAGACGCCATTGCTGCCGCCGGCAGCATTGCTCGATAGCACGGTGCCGTCGGAATCTTTGAGCACAAAATATTTCTTGGCTCCCGCGGTCACATAATACTTAGGATAGTCATTGTTGTCGTTTGAGTGCACAAACGTCAGCTGATTCGCTTTCGCCGATGTCGAGGTGTTGCGGTATCGAATTTTCAACGTGAGGACACCCTCGGTGCGCCGGCACTCCATGAACTCGGCCACCACATTCTCCACGTTGGTTTCCTGGGTCTGGATAACACGCGGTACCGGTGCCGCAGGCGGCTCGGCAAACGCGGATCCACATGGCGCGAGCGACATGACGGTGAAGGCAAGCAGCGCCGCCCGTGCAAACTCGGTCCATGCGAACCGCCTCCCGCCAATGTATTGGGCGGCTGGAACGGCGCCCGTGGATACCCCCATTGAATAGTCCGCTTTTTGTGGTGAATAGTCCGCTTTTTGTGGCGCTTGTTTCATAACGGTTCCTGTTGGTTTGCGATTCTGGAAACCGACGGCGTCTGCGTATCTGGGCACCGGCAAGACTCGGCGGAGTGTAGGCGCTGTCGCGTCGTGGTGTCAAAATACGGTCCGGCTGTTTGGCCCGGCCACGGGCAGGCGCGTATTATCGGGCGGGTGCAAGAGCCGTTTCGATGGGAAATCTCACCAAAGGATAGTCGATGACCAAGGGAAGAATTTTTGCGGGCGTGTTGCTGGTGCTGCCGATGGCAGCGGCTCAGGCGGTCGATCTGCCGCCATGGAAGGAGGGCCTCTGGGAGATCCGCACTCAAACCATCTCCAACCCTGGAGACAAGAAGACCGACGGCACGGTCAAGCTTTGCCGCGATCATGCCTATGACAAGGCTGCGGAAGATCTGCTCAAGAAAATGAAGGAATGCACGATCACGTGGGAGGCCGCGGGAGCGGGCAAGTTCGTATCGGCGTCACGCTGCACCGTCAACGGCACGGTCATTGTGTCGAAAGGGACCTCCAGTTATCAGAGCACATCGGTCCACACCGAAACCCACACGACTTATACGCCGGCTTTTTTTGGAACCGTCGATGAAACGACGATTCAGGACCAGACCTATGTGAGCAGCTGTCCGGCCGGAATGAAGGCCGGCGACCGGATCAGCAGCGACGGAACCATGCAGCCTCACGGGAAATAAAGCGCCGGCAGCAGGGCGCGACCCGGCTCACTCGTGTGAGATTCTGTGGACTCCCATCGCGCGCAAGACTTCGGCGACGGCGGCCACCGCCTGTCTCAACACGTCGGCGCCGATCGCGCCGATGCAGCCGACCCGGAATGTATCGACGGCCGTCAATTTGCCCGGATACAGGATGAACCCGCGGTCGCGCACCCGGCGATAGAACTCGCTGAAGTCGTATGCCGGATCGGGTGGAGAGTGGAACGTGACGATGATCGGCGCCTGCAGCGCGTCCGGCAAGAAAGTCTTGAAGCCCAGAGCCCGCATACCGGACACCAGCACATTGCAATTCTCGGTATAGCGCGCGAGCCGAGCCGGTGGGCCACCTTGGGCGTGGTACTGGTCGATGGCGGCGCGCAAAGCGGCGACGACGTGTGTCGGTGGCGTGAACCGCCACTGGCCCGTCTTCTGCATGTACTGCCACTGATCGAGGAGGTCCATCGCCAGCGAATTGGTGTTGCCGCCGGAGCGCTCCAGCACCCCGCGCCGTGCGATCACGAAGCCCATGCCGGGCACGCCCTCGAGACATTTTCCGGACGCCGCGATCAGCGCATCGAAGCGAATTGTCCGAGCGTCGATCGGGATCGCGCCGTAGGAACTCATCGCGTCGATGACGAGGCCGCGGCCGTGATTTGCCACGATCTTCGCGATCTGCGGCAGCGGATTCAAGATTCCCGTACCGGTCTCGCAATGCACCTGCGCGACGTGCGTGATCGCGGGATCCGCGGCCAACGCGGCGTCGATACGCGCCGGGTCGGCCGGCTCTTGCTCGCCGTGCGCAAGGACGACGGCCTCGCGGCCCAGATAGCCCAAGATTCGCACGATGCGCTTGCAGTAGCTGCCATTGTCCGGCACGAGCACCTTGCCGTTCTTTGGAACGAGCGTGCCGAGCGCCGCTTCGACGGCGAACGTCCCGCTGCCCTGCAACGGCACACAGACGTGCTCGCTTTGCGCATTGACGATCGCAACGAGATCGAGGCATACCGATGCGGTCAGCGAGTTGAATGCGCCATCCCACGATCCCCAATCCGTGAGCATCGCGGATTTGGTCGCGGCCGAAGTCGTCAGAGGGCCGGGCGTCAGCAGTATCGGGTCCGTCATGGGATCCTCATTTCGCGCGTGCGATTCACGGTATGGTTGATTTGGGTGGGGCGCGGTTGGCCGTGGCTTTGCGCCGGCCGAACGTGGAGTCCTTGAGACGGCTGCGCTGGAGCGCTCCCGCGCGTTCGAGGACGGGGTAGGCCGCCGAACAAAGGTGCGAGTGGATGCGTTTGAGATCGCGCAAGATATCCAAATCCAGCGAGTACGATTCAATCGTTTCCGGCGTTCCCTCGCGCAAGCGCGAAAGGTAACGCTCGGCGGCCGCGAATTCCTTCTCCCGCAGCTGTGTTTTTGCCGCGATCAATTGCCGCGCGACTTCCATGTCTCCCGACATGAAGATTCCGACCGTGAGCTTCAGGCTATCGACGACCTGCTGGTGAAACTCGACGAGATCGGCCTGACCCTCTTGCGAAAACGTGATGCCGCGCCGGATCTTCTTCGACGCAAGATCCATCAGGTTCTTGTCGATGATGTCGCCAACGTGCTCGAGGTTGATCGAGAAGGAAATAATCTCCATTGCGCGATAGCCGTCGCGGTCGTCCATGCTGTCGCGCGTCATTCGCGTCACGTACATCTTGACGGCCTCATTGAGGCTGTCGACGGCGTCGTCCATACGGCTGATATCGGAGACGAGTTTGCGGTCATTCGTCAGTAGCGCGGTCATTGCCTGGCGCAGCATCGTCTCGATCAGATCGCCCATGCGCAAGACCTCGCGGGCGGCACAGACCAGCGCCACGGCAGGCGCGACGGTCGCAGAGGCGTCGAGATAGATCGGTGTGCCCGGAGCCGCCGCCTTCGGCTGGTCCGGCAGCCAGCGCATGAGCAGCGCGGCCACAAAATCGAGAGGGCCGATGAAGAACAGCGCCAGCAGAATGTTGAAAGCCGTATGAAAGTCCGCCGCGAGACGCGAAGGGTTCGGCTCGAAGCTCTGCAGCGTATCGGTGATCACAGGCAGGAACGGCAACACAATCGCGCAACCGACGGCACGAGTCAGGAGATTGCCGATCGGGAGACGCCGGCTGGCCGGGTTCCCCGGGTCACTGGCTTCGATCAGGGGGTTCAGCGCGCTGCCGACGTTTGCGCCGAGCACCATCGCAATCACGGCGGTCGGCGAGATGACCTGTGCGGCGCCGAGCGACATCACGACGAGCACGACGGCTACGCTCGAGTGCGCAGCCCAGGTGACGATCGCAGCGATCAGCAGGCATAGGATCGGCTGATTCGTGATCGCGCCCAGCAGTACGCGCGCGGCCGCCGAGCTTTCCGTCGTCGTCAGCGCGCCGAGGAAAATGTGCAGCGCCAGCAACATCAATGCGATGCCGATAGCGGCGCGCCCCAGATCGCGCGTGCGAGTCCTGCCGCCGCGCTTGAAGGCGATGACGCCCGCCAACAATAGGACGGGCGTCATCATCGAAATATCGAATGACAGGACCTGTACGACCAGCGTGGTACCGACGTTGGCGCCCAGCATGACGGCGAGTGCGGGGACCAGGTCCACGGTGCCGGCGGTGACGAACGAGGCCGCCATCAACGCGGTTGCGGTACTGCTCTGGAGTATGGCCGTGACGAACGCGCCCGTTAGAAAGGCGCGAAACCGATTGTGCAGGGCAATTCCCAGAAGGCGTCGCAGATCGGCGCCGAATGCGCGCACTACGCCGCTGTGGACCATGTGCAGTCCCCAGAGCAGCAGCGCGACGCCGCCCATCAGATCAAGAATGACTGTGCTGCCCATTTGCGTTTGTACTCTTTACCAGGGCAGCGAATAAGTCTTGGTGTTGCAGAAGCTCTTCATCGCTTCGAGTACGCCCTCCTTGTAGCCGAGCCCGGAGTCCTTGATGCCGCCGAACGGCGTCATTTCCAGGCGATAGCCCGGCACCTCGCGCACGTTGACGCTGCCGACCTGCAATTCCCTGACAAAGCGCGTGATCAAATCGAGGCGGTTGGTACAGAGCGACGACGACAGGCCGTAGGCGGTTCCATTCGCGATGCGGATTGCCTCATCCACGGTCTTGAACCGGATCACGGGCGAGACGGGGCCGAAGGTCTCGTATCGCACGACCGTCATTTCTGCGGTGACTCGGTCGAGCACAGTCGGTGAGTACAACGCGCCGCGACGGACGTTGCCGATCAGCAGCTTGGCGCCGGCCGCCACGGCTTCGTTCACGACGGCCTCGAACCGCTGCGCCGAAGGCTCGTCGATCACGGTGCCCATATCCATCGTGGGATCGAACGGATCGCCGTACTTGACGGCACGCGTTTTCTCGACGAGCAGTTCGACGAAGCGGTCGGCCACGCTCTCCTGAACCAGCATGCGCTTGATGGCCGTGCATCGCTGGCCCGAGTTCTTGTAGGACCCGCTGGCGGCCAGCGTGGCCGCTTCCTCGAGATCCGCGTCATCGAGCACGATGATGGGATCGTTGCCACCCAATTCCAGCACCTGGCGCTTGTAGACGGCCTTGCCGGCAATGTATTTGCCGATCGATACACCGCCGGTGAAGGTCACGAGATCGACGTCGGCGCTCGTCAGCAGTTCGTCCGCGATCTCGGCCGGGTCGCCCGTTACTACCGAGAGCATTTGAGGCGGCAGCCCCGCCTCATAAAGAATATCGGCGAGCGCAAAGGCGGTCAGCGGGGTCTTCTCGCTGGGCTTGAGTACGACACGGTTGTTGGTGGCCACCACGGGAGCCACTTTGTGGATCACCTGATTCAGCGGATGATTGAACGGCGTTATCGCAGTGATCGCGCCGAGCAGCGGCTCGCGCAGAGTGTAGACCTTGCGGCTCTTGCCGTGCGCAGTCAGATCACAGGAGAACACTTCGCTATCGTCCACCAAGGCCTGATTGGCGGCGAACAGCAAGACATCCGATGCACGGCCGACCTCGTACTGAGAGTCCTTCAGACAGAGGCCCGACTCCAGCGTGATCAAGCTTGCCAGATCATCGCGCTTCGAAGCGATGATCGCTCCTGCCTTCATGAGAATTTTGTAGCGCTCGTGGCGCGTGAGTTTGGAGCGGAAGCCCCGCGCAATCTGCAGCGCGCGCTTGACGTCGTCCGCAGTCGCTTTGGGAACCGAACCGATCAGTTCGCCGCTGTAGGGGTGTCGAACCTCGATGACGCGGTCACGGGACACTTTCTCGCCTGCGATACGCAGCGATTCGCGAATCGGCTCGCGCGGTGCGACTGGAGTGGCGCTGCCGGACATCGATTGCGCCTACGAAGCTCGAGTGACGAGGTTCAGCCCAAGGTCGAACGCGTCGAAGTTGCGCCAGCGGCGGGTTGCAGGTTGTTTGACAATAGCGCGATTGATGAGCAGCGGTACCTTTTGCTCCGACGTGCCGCCGTGTGAGCGCAGCGGCACGTCGAGCCCGGAAAGGTCGTGTCGATCGCGGCTCGTGCCGATGACCGTATCCAGTTGCGACACGACGACGATGTCGCCGATTCGGTCCGCCGGCAGCTCGAACCGCGCGGCCGCTTCCGCACGCATCAGCACGGTTTCGATTCCACGAAGCGCCGCGATGCGTCCGGCCACCGCGTGTTGGTCCGCCGGCGCGGCTAAGTACACGAGTGCGAATGACCCGAGCGCACCGTGGTGCATGACATACGGGTCGGTGATCGGCAGAATCACGCGTGCCTTGTCTTTTCCAATCCACGCGTCGATGGTGTCCTGCAGGTAAATCACGTTGGGCTGACCGTCGGCGCGATGTTTGGCGTTCATACCGTGATCGGCGGTAACCACGATCGTGGCCCCCAGTTCGTCGAGACGCGCGAGATTCCGGTCGATCATCGCGTAGAAATCATTCGCAATCCGCGTGCCGGGCGCGGCCTTGTGCTGGATGTAATCCGTGGTGGACAGGTACATCAGATCGGGTCGCTCGCGCTCCATGAGTTTGACGCCTGCGACGAACACGAATTCCGAAAGCGCCGCGCTGTAGACCGATGGGACCGGCATGCCGACTCGGTCGACCACATTTTCTATGCCATTCTCGGCCAAGCTGACCTGGTCGGCTTTTTCAGATGAGAAGCAAATTCCCTTCATCCGAAACCCGAGAAGTTTACGCAGCTTGTCCTTCGCCGTGATTACGGCCACTTTCGCGCCGGCTGCCGAGAATGCCGCGAGAATCGTTCCGACTCGCAGATGGCGCGGGTCGTTCATCATGACTTCTTCGCCACGCTCCGGGTCGAAGAAATAGTTGCCACAGATGCCGTGCACCGAGGGCGGCACGCCGGTCACGATCGATAAATTGTTGGGGTTGGTGAAGCTCGGCATGACGCAATCGGCGATCAGCGAGGTGCCGGCGCCCGCGATCAGCCGGCCGAGATACGGCGCCACCCCGGCAGCGACCGCGGCGGCGATGTATTCGTACTGACAGCCGTCGACGCAGACGACGACCAGCGGACGGTCCATCCAATGGTAGGTCCGGTCGTTTACGGTGATATCGGTTGGCACGTTCTCTACTCCTAGGGGATCCGCGGCCCGTGGCAGACCGCAGCGTCGGTTTGAAATTATTTCGGGGTGGCGATGGCGGCGGCCTTGTGCATTCGGGCGCGACTATCGACCGCATGTTGGCGCAGCAGGTGACCCGACCGCGCACAATCCCGCGCGGCGATGGCCTCTATCACGGCTTTGTGCTCGGTGTTGGAAACCGCGAACCCGCCGCCGTCCTGGAGACCGCGCAGGCGGAACAGCAGCAGCTCCTTGGTCAGCATTCGATAGCATTCCGTCAGGCGGGAATTCCCCGCGAAGTCGACCAGCATGTCGTGAAACTTCAAATTCAGCGCATGGTAGCGCTTGATGTCGTGCATGCCGGTCGCCTCATCCATCTCTGCGACGGCCGCCTCGAGTTCCGCAAGCTGCTGTGCGGTCGCGCGTTCGGCGACCCGATGACCGATCAGCTGGTCGAGCGCCTCACGTACGTCATAAATCTCGTCGGCTTCAGCGACAGAAATCTCGCGGACGAAAACGCCACGATGCTTCTCGGAGCGAACGAGGCGGGATTCCTCGAGCGTCCGTAGGGCCTCGCGTATCGGGCCGCGACTCGTGCCGAATCGCGTCGCCAATTCGGTCTCGGTGACGCGTTGGCCGATCGCGAGTTCGCCGCGCAGGATCAGTTGTTCGATCTCGGCGTGCACCAGCGCCGGGAGCGAGTTCGATTGCACGAGCTGGAGTGCGGTAGGGGTGGTCTGTCTCATCGGCGGTTTCGGTCATGTATCGCGATAAAACATAACACGATTGCAGATTGTTGACAATATTCAATCGACAATGACGTTTAGGCCTCAATAAGGTGCTTCCAGCTCGATTTCCGCTCGTTGGCCGGTTGCCGGCGACCGTTCGAATGCTGTGATGCGGCGGCGGCAGGCAAGACGATCGCAGGGCGGCGCCGGAGGCGAACAGCCACGCACCAAAATTGACCGGCCCGCCTTCACTTACGCCGCGAACAATTATTTCGCCAACTGACCAGTGCCCATGCGCCGCGCGTCGGCAACGGCAGAGCAAATTCCAAGGTACGTGCCTCCGGTCGATCATGACCGTCGTCCTCGACGTCGTCGAACCGGTTCACTGGCTCGCCGAGCTCGCCGCAGTGCTTGCCCGATTGACACCCGCAACGGCTATCGACGATGTCGCAATGCTCGCCGCCATGGAACTTCCAACGCTCAACGAACCACTCACAATGATCCGTGCGACTGCGCTTGCGATCGACACCGGCACGCACCTGTTCGACACGCTTTACCATGCCCTCGCCCTAGAACATGCCGAAGCAACGCTCATCACCGCCGACGGTCGCTATTGCGAGAAAGCCGACGTCTTCGGCCGCATAATCGAGTTATGCGACTGGACGCCTACCGCAAACCGTATCTAAGACCGCCGGCATCCAATCGAGCGTCGTCCTTCGCATTGCCTGCAGTCCTTGCGGCAAACTTGAATCGAGGGCGCCAATGATTCCGACGATTGAAATATTGATCCTACTGCTGGTCGTGATTGCCGCCGTTGCGCTCGTGGCGGAACGGCTCAAGGTTCCCCCTGCGATACTGCTGGTGCTCACCGGCGTGATTTTGGCGCTGTTCCCGGGGCTGCCGACCGTCAAGCTCGCGCCGGAATTCGTGTTGTTGTTCGTGCTGCCGCCGATCATCTATTCGTCGGCGGTGGCGATGAGCTGGCGCGAGTTCCGATTCAATCTGCGGCCGATTTCGCTCCTTGCCGTGGGTTGCGTGCTGTTCACGACTGCCGCGGCCGCCGCGGTGACCCATTGGTTATTGGGTTTCTCCTGGTCCGTCGGCTTCTTGTTGGGAGCCATCGTTTCCCCGCCCGACGCCGTAGCGCCGCTGTCGATCGCGCGCCGCATGCAGCTGCCGCGACGGCTCGTCGTGATACTCGAAGGTGAGGGTCTCGCGAATGATGCGAGCGCGCTGATTCTCTATCGCTTCGCGGTGGCGGCCGTGAGTTACAGCGTATTTTCCTGGGGCCAGGCCGCCGGCATGTTCGCGGCGATCATCGCCGGCGAAATCCTCTGGGGCATCGGCGTCGGTTGGCTCATGCTGCGAATGCGGCATTGGGTCCACGATACGCGCATCGAGATCATGCTATCGGTGCTTACGCCGTTCGTTGCCTATTGGCCGCCGCAATACCTCGGCGGTTCGGGCGTGCTCGCGACCGTGACCACCGGGCTCTACATCAGCTGGAACGGCCTGCGGCTGATCAGCGCGGCAACGCGTTTGCAGGGCATTTTTTTCTGGGACTTCCTGATCTACTTGACTGAGGGGTTCGTATTCCTGATCACCGGACTTCAGGCGCGAACGCTGATTGCCGGCATCCGTGGCGATACACTGTCCGACCTGGCCGGCTCGGCCGCCGTCGTCTGCGCCGTGATCATCATGGCGCGCTTCGTGTGGACCTTTCCCGCGACCTACCTACCGCGCTGGCTGATTCCCTCGATCGCGCGCAAGGATCCCGCGCCGCCCTGGCAGTGGCCGTTTGCGCTCGCGTTCACCGGCATCCGCGGCACCGTCTCGCTCGCGGCGGCGCTCGCGATTCCCCTGACGACCGAGAGCGGGGCGCCGTTTCCCGACCGCGATCGGATTCTTTTCCTCACGTTTTCGGTCATTCTGGTGACGCTCGTCGGCCAAGGCTTGTTGTTGCCGGCCGTGATCCGCGCGCTCGGACTCGCCAACGCCGGCCGCCGCGAGCGGCATGCCGACAGACTCGAGGAGTTTGCGGCTCGCCGGCAGGCCATTGAGGCCGCAAGACAACGTCTCGATGAACTCGTCGTGGAGCGCGAACTGTCGGAGGATGTCGTTCGACCGCAGCGCACACGCCAACACGATCGGCTCAGGAATGTCGAGCATCGCAGCGACGGCGACGAGGCGCATAAACGCACCGTCGAGCTGCACGACGAGATTGAATTTCTGCTGATTGAGGCCGAACGTCAGAAGATCAACGAACTGTATCGGGGCGGCAAACTCAAGGATGAAGCGAGGCGGCGGATCGAGCGGGAGCTCGATCTGCGCGAGGCGCAGCTGACCAACGTGCGGGCCGAGGAGTGAGCTTCCGAGCTTGCTGCATGCGGCTCAGTCGTCGTCATCGCAACCAAAGAAGCCGGGCTCTAGGCCCGGCTTCTTGGTCTGCATTTGCGAAAACGCGTGCTATTTCAGAAGCAGCTCCTGTCCGGTCCATGATCCCAAGAGTCGCCGGATTTTGCCGCGATCGACCGCAGCCTGATTGGAGGCCGTGAGCGAGCCCTCAACTTGTTTGGTGACTGCATCCGCCTTGGCGGTCGCACCGTCCAAAGCCGCCCAGTCTTTGTAATAAGTCACGAGGTAAATGTCAGGATCATTTTCGCCGCGTGGCTCCACGGTGATCACTTTGTAGCTGACGACATAGCCGGCCTTTTTGGAGGCTTCCATCGTTGCTTTCCATGTGGTATCGAGAAACTTCATATACTCATCGAACCTTCCATATTCGGTGCGAACCGCGGATACATTGATGACCGGCCCGTCGGTGAACGCATGATCATCGGCGATTGCGGCGCCAGTCAGCGCAAGACCGGTGACGGCTGTCAATGCCGCAATAACAGTTTTGATGGACATGGATTTCCTTTGATTGTTTGACGTTGTTGGTTTGGAAATGAACATCGGAAGTGGATCCCGTTAGGAACCTCCGTGAGTTTATTTTAAGCCCAGGCAATGCCGCGTGCGCTTTTATTTGGAAAAAAGGCCCTTCGACGGCGACGGCGACGGCGACGGCCCGGCCCGGCCTTGGCCTCGACTCTGTCCGCAGTGGTGGTTTATATTTCCGATCGGTTCCGCGTTACTATCGACCCACACCGGCAAGGGCGAGCTCTGATGAATGAACACCATGCGACAGCGACGGCGATCGCGACTGCGATCGCGATCGCGTATCTCGGAACTCTTGCGATCCTCGCCGGTTGTCAGACTGCCCAGACGCGCCCGCTACCCGTGGTTCCCGAGCGCCTGGCAGTTCCGGCGGGTCAAACGCTCTCGCGGATGCTTGAGGCCAGCGGCGTGCAGATTTACGAATGCAAACCGAGTCATGACGATCCCATGCGCATGGAATGGACTTTCCGTGCGCCCGAGGCTGAACTTCGCGACCCCGCAGGCAATCTCGTGGGTCGACACTACGCAGGTCCCACCTGGGAGGCGCGCGACGGCAGCAAGGTCGTCGGTGACGTGAGCGCTCGATACGACAGTCCGGATCCGAACGCTATTCCGTGGTTACTGCTGAAAGCAAGATCCACGACGGGACGCGGGGTGTTCAGTCAGACGACCAGCGTTCAACGTCTCAATACTTCGGGCGGCAAGGCACCGACGGGCGGATGCGACCAGGCGCAAGTTGGAATGGTCGCGCGCGTGAATTACACCGCCGAATATCTCTTCTACGTTTCGAAACCGTGATTCGCGATCCATTGCCACTGCAGCCGACAGCCCCGATGCGCAGCTTCCGCGAGTTCTACCCCTTTTATCTCAGCGAGCACGCCAAGCGTACTTGCCGCCGGCTCCATTTCATCGGCTCGACGCTCGTGCTCGGCGCGCTGGCGGCAGCCGTTCTCACGGGCAACGCGCGTTGGTTGATTGCGATGCCGGTCATCGGCTACGGCTTCGCCTGGGTCGGTCATTTCGCCTTCGAAAAGAACCGGCCTGCGACCTTCCGCCATCCGTTCTACAGCCTGCTCGGGGATTGGGTCATGTTCAAAGACATGCTCGTCGGCCGCATACCGTTCTAGGGCTCCGTTGAGTGCCTAGGGCGTTGCCGGCATCACGGCGACGATGCCAATTCAAGCGCTTCCAGCCGCGGTCCCGCCAATCTGCCGATTTGCACCGACGCGTCGTAGAGCACGACGCCGAATGCGACGAGGGCGACCAGGATCGCAATCGAAGCCTTGACATGGCGCGATTCGAAACTGCGTATCGCCGACGCGAATGCAATGAGGCCAAGCACGGCGGCGATGATGATAATTGCGTCGACGCTCGCCCGCTGCCAATAGCTGCCTCCCAGGTGCAGCCACATTCCAAACTCATCGAACGTTAGCGCCATGGCGATGCCGTAGGCAAAGGCGGCAACGCGCAAGTCCCTAGGAGTGCGGACGCGAAACAGAAGAAATGCGGATACGCCGGCAAGCAGAAAGATACCGTAATTCAAATGATGGACGTGAGTGCCGTGCAGAAAGAAATACAGATTCGGCATCTGCTGCGACATGATCAGGAGCACTACGGTCCGCGCGGCGATGAACGTCAGTATGAACCCGAACAACGCGCGGCGACCGAGGTGTGCCGTTTCAGTGGGTAGAGGATCGGGGGTCATCTACTTGCGCAGGCTGAGGATGTAGCTCACGACATCGGTGATCTGGGCATCGGTCAAGGACGGATTAGGCATACTCAGAGGCAGAGATTTCTCATCCCAATGGGTCGTCGCGACGAAATGCCGTAGCGATGCGCGCGTCGAATCCGCGCGGTTGGCGATGTCGTCGAACGGCGCCGCGGGAGGATTGAGCAGCGGCGAGAACTCTTGGGCTTGCGCGACGACGTGACAGGCCGAGCATATTTGTACGGCAATCCGACGCCCGCGCTCGACCTGGGAATCCGCGGGTTTCTCGGGCTGCGAGGCAGCGGCGCCGAGGGCGCCGAGGCCCAACAGCAAGACGAGATGGCGTTTTCGCTCGAGCATCCGGAAGCGCTCCTTTTTCTTATCCGCAGCTATGGAATACTATAATTAATCCACGGCCTTTGGATCGCAACTTCGGCATTCTATAGTGGATGGGAAGGGGTCTTACGATTACTATCCGCCGATGGGCGCGTTATGCTGACGCACCCGCAATTTCCACACGGGTCCGTCATGCATCGCCTCGACACTGAAGCATCAACCGCGTGCGTCGCGGCTGCGCCGAACCTATCCGCAATTCCTGCGGCGCAATGGGCGCGCTGGGCCACGCGATTTGCGGTGCTGGCCCTGGCTGCTCTGGCCGCCGCTTGCGGCGGCAAGGCAGCCGGCCCGCCGACACTGCAGCAGGTTGCGACGCTGACGATGCAAGCGCAGCCGACGTCGCTGACCCAGGAATACCCGGCGCAGCTCGAGGCCTCGAATACCGTCGAGATTCGCCCGCAGGTCGCGGGAATCCTCTACCGGCAGGCGGCGCTCGAAGGCACGCCGGTCAAACGCGGCCAGACGCTGTTCGAGATCGATCCGCAACCTTACATCGCCGCTCTGGCGCAGGCGCAGGCCGGGCTCGCCCAAGCGCATGCGGCCGAGGCACAGGCGGACCGCGATTTGGCGCGCGCGCGCCCGCTGACGGCCATCGATGCGTTGAGCGAGAAGGAGCTCGATGCGGCGGTAGCCGCCAATGCCTCGGCGAAGGGCCAGGTCCAGGCTGCCGAGGCGGCCGTGAAGACCGCCGAACTCAATCTCGGCTACACCACGGTGCGTTCGCCGATCGACGGCGTCATGAGTCGCGCGCAAATCCGCATCGGCGGCGTCGTCACCGCCTACACGACGCTGCTGACCACGGTCTACCAGACGGACCCGATGTATGCGAACTTCAGCGTCGGCGAGCAGCGCCTGCTGCAAGTGCAGCGCGAGCTGGGCCGGCCGCTCGACCAGCAAAATCCCAGTCAGCGCCAATTCCGCATTCTGCTTGCCGACGGCAGCGAGTACGAGCTCCCGGGGAGAATGAACTTCGTCGACGCGGCCGTCGACCTGCGCACCGATACGCTCGCGCTGCGCCTCACGGTGCCGAATCCGAAGCAGTTCCTGCACGCCGGACAGTATGTCCGGGTCGTCGTCGCGACGCGCGAGCGCCCCAATGCGCTGCTCGTTCCGCAGCGCGCGGTACAGCTGCTGCAGGACAAGAACTATGTATGGATCGTCGATAGCGCCGGCAAGGCGCAGCAACGCGACGTCACGATGGGCCAGCAGCAAGGCAGCGACTGGGTCGTCGAGAAGGGCCTCGAGCCGGGCGACGTCGTGGTCGTCGACGGCACGCAGAAGCTCAAGGTCGGCACGCCGGTCCACGCGCAACCGCTGGTAGCGGCCGCCGCCGGGCCACGCGCTTCGTGAGCAATTTCTTCATCGACCGGCCGATCTTCGCGACGGTGCTCGCGATCGTCATCACGCTCGCCGGCACCATTGCGTTTCTGCTGCTCCCCGTCGCGCGGTTCCCGCAGATCACACCCCCCTCCGTCGTCGTTGCGGCGACCTTCCCGGGTGCGGATGCCGCGACGATCGAACAGTCGGTCGCGGCGCCGATTGAGACGCAGGTCAACGGCGTTCCGAACATGATTTACATGGACTCGCGCAGCTCCAACGACGGATCCTATACGCTCAACGTCACGTTCGAGGTCGGTACCGCCCAGGACATCGCCGCCGTCGATGTGCAGAATCAGGTCGCCATCGCCCAGCGCCAGCTGCCGCCGGATGTGCTGCGCCAGGGCGTGTCGATCACCAAGCGCCAGCCGCAGCCGCTGATCTTCGTCGCCATCGAAGCGACGGACCCGCGCTACGACTACTTATTCCTCAGCAACTTCGCGACGCTGCAGGTGTTCGACTCGCTGGCGCGCGTGCCGGGTGTCGGTCAGGTGTTGCAATTCGGCGCGCGCGACTACGGCATGCGCATCTGGCTCGACCCGGGCAAGATGTCA